>MDSZ01083585.1_pt1 | contig 22707 bp, 24 predicted proteins | sample 811201 | NCBI WGS metagenome assembly MDSZ01 (sample SAMN05326647, study PRJNA326480) | marine metagenome | isolation source: seawater | place: Indian Ocean: North | collected 2010 | reverse complement strand
AGCATTTATGATTCCAAATGTACCAGGAGATTTATTTTCTACCTTAGCTCCTATACCCATACATGCATCTTCAACAATATTAAGATTATTTTCTTTGCAAATTTTCACAATTTTTTTTATCTCGGGAGAAGCTCCACCCCAATGTACAGGCATTATGGCTTTTGTTTTTTTTGTGATTTTTCTTTTTAGATCTTCAATATTAATTTGATATCTTTCATCTGAATCACAAAAAACTGGTTTAGCTCCAACTTCAGCAATAGCTCCAGCAGAAGCATAGAAAGAATTACAAACTGTAATTACTTCATCTCCTTTTTGTAAACCAAGTGCTTTTAAGCATAAAATAAGTGCGTCAGTCCCGTTATTAGTGGAAATACAATATTTTGAACCAATGTACTTGGCAAAAGTTTTTTCGAATTTATCTATATATTTCCCTAGCGTGAAATCTGTAGATCTAATTAACTTTCTCCAATCCTTAATGATGGATTCTGGATTTTTAAATTCATCCCCTAAATAATTATAATTCACTCTCATTTTGAAAAACTAATAAATTGATATTATTTTTAGCAACAAGCTAAAATCATTTTTATAATATATTTCATCGAATTTTAATTTTTTAAAACTATATGTACTTATTAATGGTTTAATCGATAATATATTTTAATAAATATAAAAAAAATAGATTTTTAAAAAATAATTTATGGATTTTGAAGCTGTAGTAGTTGGTGCCGGAGTTGTTGGTCTTGCAATAAGCAAAGTTCTAAGTCAAAACAATATAAATACTCTTTTAATAGAGAAAAACCAAACATTTGGTCAAGAAACCAGTTCAAGAAACAGTGGAGTAATTCACGCTGGTATATATTATCCAAAAAAATCTTTAAAATCACTGTTATGTGTTGAAGGAAATAAATTATTATACAGATATCTAAAAAATAGAAATATTAAATTTGATAGGTGTGGTAAAATAATTGTTTCTGCAAATAGGGAAGAAAATGAAATTCTGAAAAAAATAAAATCAAACGCCTTAAAAAATAATGCAAATGTAATTTTACTAAATCAAAAGGAAACTAAAAAATTAGAACCTAATGTAACCTGTTTTTCATCAATATATTCGCCAAATACTGGAGTTTTAGATATTCATGAATTAATGCAAAATTTTGAAATAGATATAGAAAACAATAAAGGCACTATATTATATAATAATGAAGTTGAATCTGTTATCCCAAAAACAAATTATTTACAGTTTACAATTAAAAGTGATAGTAAAAAATATAAAACGAATATTTTAATAAATTCAACAGGTTTGTATAGCCATAAGTTAGCAGCGAAAGTAAAGTCGTTAAATAAAAGTTTTATTCCCAAGGTGAAATTTCTTAAAGGAAACTATTTCAAACTTCAAGGCCCTGCTCCTTTTAAAAAATTAGTTTACCCACTACCAAAGAATAAATCTTTGGGAATACACTCAACACTAAATATAAATAAAGAAACCATATTTGGACCTGACGAAGAAGAAATTAAAACAATAAATTATAATGTAAGTGAAAGAAAAGAAAAAAAATTTAGAGATAGTATCTCAAAATATTATCCTGAAATTACTGAAAAAAAAATAGTACCTGACTATTCAGGAATTAGAGGAGTTTGCAAACAAAAAAATAATGATTTTATTATTCAAACAAATGAAATTCATGGCATAAGAGGGCTTATTAATTTATTTAATATTAATTCGCCAGGATTAACGTCCTCATTAGCTATTGCAAATTATATTCTTAAAAGAATTAAATTTTATAAAATTTAAGAAACCTATTAATAATTTCTAATTTAGGTTTATTAAAAGCAATAAAAGTAGAATTTAAAAAATCTTTTTTTTTATATTTTAAACTAGACAACTTTATATTAAAAATATCACCACCAGCAGTTCTTAGTATTGAGTGACCTGCAGCTATATCCCATTCCATAGTATTTCCATATCTTATGTAAAAATCAGCTAATCCCTCTGCAATCAAACACAATTTAAGTGAGGATCCAATTTTTATAATCTTCTTTTTTTTAAAATCATTTAAAAAATTAATTGTTGAATCATCAAGGTGCGATCTACTTACTGCAAAAATATAATTTTTATGTTCTTTTACACTTATTTTTTTAACTATGTTTTGAGTAGATTTATATGAATTCTCTCCATTACTAAAATATTGAATATTTTTAGCTGGTAATTCAATCACACCTATTACTGGCTGATTTTTTTGTATTAAAGCAATATTAACTGAGAATTCTCCATTTTTTTTTATAAATTCTTTTGTTCCATCAAGAGGATCTAGTAATACAAACTCATTAAATGATTTTTTTATAGGAATAGGAGCTTCTTCTGAAACAATTGGAATATTTTTTAATTCTTTTTTTAATATATCCAATAATATCCTATTAGATTCTAGATCAGCAGTAGTTAATGGTGTATTATTCTTCTTGTTGCTTACTGAAAAATCAGATCTATAAATTTCGTTTATTTTTGTTGAGGCTTGTTCGGAGGCGTATCTAAAGATTTCAGTAATCTCTTGATAATTTCTATTCATTATTCTTTTTTTAATTGTCATTCAATTATTTTAATAACCGTTCTACCCTTAATTTTTCCATCTAAGATTTTTTTTGATAAAGATTTAAGCTTTGAAAAATCAGAGTTAAACTTTATTTTTTTAAGAATTTTCTTATTCAAGTATTTTTCTAAAAAATTCCATGCTTTAACTCTTTTACCATATTCGGCATACACACAATCAACTCCTGCTAATGTAATATTTCTTAAAATAAATGGATATACAGTAGTATTTAATTTTGCACTCTTTGCTAAACCTGTACTTACTACAATACCATCATACATAATTTCAGTTAAAAGCGTTGATAAAACATCTCCTCCAACAGTATCTATAACACCTGCCCACTTTTGTTTTGAAAGTGGGTTCTTAGCATAAATAAAATCACTTCGTTTAAGAACTCTTTTAGCACCAAGTCTTAATAAGAAATCAGAGTCTTTGTTTGATAAAGCTACAACATTGAAATTTAAATTTGAGAGGAGATTAATAGCTATACTTCCAACACCACCAGATGCTCCGGTTATTAAAATTTCTTCTTTAGTTGGTTTTCTCAATTTTTTTAATAATTCTTGCACACATAAGGCTGCAGTATAGCCAGCAGCTCCAATAATCATTGATTCTTCAAGTGAAAATGATTTTGGAAGTTTTATCAACCAATCACCATTAACCCTAGCATATTCTGAAAAGCCGCCAAAATGTTTTTCTCCAATTCCCCAGCCATTGCAAACAACTTTATTTCCTTTTTTATATTTTTTATGACTAGATTGAATAACTTCACCCGAAAAATCTGCACCTGGTATCATTGGGTACCTTTTAATAATGGGGGCTTTATTTAAAATTGCTAATCCATCTTTATAATTAAAACTAGAATAAAAAACTTTTACTAATACATCACCTTCCATAAGGTCACTTAGTTTTAATCTTTGAACTTTTGAACTATGGTCACTAGATACAACAAAAGCCTTAAATGATTTATCAATCATAATTTAAATTCCTTAATGAGATTAAAAAGCAAATTATGTGCTTCTGTAAATTATTTTAATACATTTCTTTTATTGATATTAGCTAAATTTTTAATAAGATTACTTCAATTAATTATTTGATTTATCAAAAATGAAAACAAACGGAGAGATGGCAGAGTGGTCGAATGCACTAGTCTTGAAAACTAGCAAGGATGCAAGTCCTTCCAGGGTTCGAATCCCTGTCTCTCCGCCACTATCCTAACCTAGGGGTTGTCTATAGTGAAATAAAGGGTTTATATAAACTTTAAGGTTTGTGAAGAGAATTCTTAAACAAAATAGAAAGGCCTTTAGGAGAAAGGTGGAAATCATCACACATATAAATGTTATTATTCTCTCCATTTTCATTAGATGTTAAGCTATAGACATCTACGAAAAAGCAACCTCTTGCCAAAACCTCTTGTTTTAAAATTGAATTATAGATTTTTATAATTTCAATTCTTTTTTTATCTAATTTGTCCTTTGTGTTTTTATTTATGGTTGGTGCAGGAATACCAAAGTAATATCTTTTGGCGTAGTTAGATGAAAGAGTTATTTCCATATAATTTATAAAACTTTTAACAGTTTCATTACATACATCTGAAATTTTTTTATTTTTCTTCATTGAGAAAGAAAGTATACCTTGATCCTTTCTACAATCTATTTCTCCAAAAGAAATGAACACATCCTCAGTGTCGGTATAGTTTTTCATCTGTTGAGTTAAAGAATCTTTCCAACGGTTATTTTTATTATTAGCAAAATGCCAAGCTTTTGCTCCTGTAATTAGAACTGGTTGAATTTTTTTTTTTTGTGAACTTAAAGATAATATTTTATGAGCGAAAGAAAGGCAGTGACTGTCTCCAAAATGAGGGATTTTTTTTGTACTAGAATCATTCTTATCAAATTGAGAGGAAAGTGCTGAAATAAATCGAGAGAAAGTCAATGTGTGACTTTTAGTTTTTTCATTCTTAATTGAACTAACCGCGCCTTGATTTATTAATTTATTAGTTTTATTAAGGTAAAATAAAGTCCCTGAAAAATCTTCCTGAAGCAAACAAGCTATTGTAATTCGCAATGAAGCAATCAACCTATCTCCTGGTGTGATTGATTTTAAATCAAGTGTAGATTTTGATAAAGAAATTGTATCTTGTAATTTTCCAAGATCGGTTAATATAGTGCCAAGACTGTAATGTGCTTCTACTAAGTCAGGTTTAAGTTCAATGGCTGTTCGTATTGATATTTCTGCATCTTGTAAATTTCCAAGATCTGCAAATATATTTCCTAAATTGCAATGTATCTCCGCTATATCGGGCCTAAGTTCAATTGCTTTTCGTTGGATTGTTTCTGCCTCTTCTAATTTTTTAAGATCCCTCAATATAATTCCCAAATTGTTATAATTATTTACGAAATCAGGTTTAAGTTGAATTGCTTTTTTTATTAAAATTTCCGCTTCTTTTAATTTGCCTAAGGATCTTAATATTAATCCATAATTACTAAAAACTCTGTGATCGACAAAACCACTATTTAGACAGAATTGATAATATTTTGCGGCCTCTGAAATATTGCCCTCAAGTTGAAACTTTATTGCTTTATTAATTATTTCCTCTTGAGAAGTTTCTCTATTCATAAATTTAATTTTTAGTAAATACTATTAACAATTATAGAATAATTAAAAAATTATTAAAATCATTTGAGATTTAATTTCTTTTACATTTTGATAATTTATAAGTTATGGTTCTATCTATAATAGTCCCTACTCAATAGGCATATCAGGTTTTTTTATTCAGAAATGGCTTTAAGATCATTTGCATACTCTCGTAGTTTGATAATGATTGTTTCTCTTTGAGTAATCGACGAGATAGCTAGAATATTTACTAGCAGTAGCTGAAATCGATCTAACGAAGTCTTCGAGAAAGTTTGATGGGCCGGATTGGTGATTGCATAATTACTTAATAGAAGTTTATTTAAATAGTCCGTGAGTGATGTCTCAGTTGGCTGAGTTTTTAGAAATGCTAAAAAAACCTTCTGGCGTTGTTTCCTAATAAGCAAACGGATCATCTTGTCACCGAGAGTCACACGAGCATACTCTTCAACAAACATTACCTGCGCATCTGTTAGATCACCGAAAAACCTTTCAAGATTCGATATCAATCGTTCTAGGCGTTTTTCATATAATACTTTTTCTGGTTTTGACAGTTCTATCAGGCGCTCTTTTCGTCGTTTAAGCATTTTTTTTTCCATGAATTCTATTTCTTCAACTGTTTGGTGTTTAAAAAGAAATTTTGAAGCATATGGAGTCAGACCAGTAACGGTTTCCTTGAGCAGAGTCCGTCCGTCAACTAATATTTTAGTAATATCATCAGAGCTGTATTTTCCTTCTTCTAGCTTATTTGCCATATCGTTGAGATAGTAGGCGTAAGTAGGCAGCATAGATGTGCGATGCCAATTAACCATCTCCGTTACTTGTTGGTTCAGCAAAACCTCTGCTTCCTTATCTAAATCAAAAAAATATGTAACCTCATCCTTAATAAATTCCTCTACAAATGAGTAGATCAAGCGTGTGCTGGAACAAGACTTCAAAAGTGAAATAAGCAATACCAAAATCACTACATGATTAATCTGTCGATATAAAAACATTTTCATATCTCTCCAGTTTACCCTTTATTGAAATGAAAGTCAGCAGAAACAGCAGTATTTGTGCAGGTTTCAAGACTTTTAAATGAAAATCTCTATCAAACTGCCACTACTTCTAAAATCAAAAGATTTATCTTAAAATCTAATTTAAACTATCTTGAAATATATGATTATTTATTAGATAAATAATTCATGAAAGTTATAGAACATTTGGCCTATGGCAGGGGTATTTTATTAGGAATAGTAATTTTAGGCATTATAATCTGGTGGTTTTGCAAAAAAAGAAGTTAATTATATCAATGACTTAAAAATAATAATTTGACAAACGCATTCGGATTTTATATTCTGTCAAAATATACATTCTTAAACCTGACCTTTAGTCAGGTTTTTTTTTCTAATTCACTCCCGCAAAAACTTGAACCATATAAATTTATGTTTGGTAATTTAATGTAATTTTGATTTAATAAAATTTAAAAGTAATTTGTTTTAAAAATTAAAATTACTAGTTATGGTTTGAAAATTGGTTAGTTTGAAGAGAGATAGCAAGGGTAATTTTGTAGAAGCAAAAGGAATTAGATCTAGAACAAGCTCTATTTATAAGCCCGGACAAAATGAAGTTTTTAAAATCAGTCGTTCAAAATTTTCTAATTTTATGGATTGTAAACGCTGTTTCTATCTTGATAGAGTTAAAGGGCTACAAGAACCTAAAATGCCAGGTTGGGCTTTAAATACAACTGTAGATGATTTGCTAAAAAAAGAATTTGATTATTATAGAAAAAAAAAAAAACCACACCCAATATTCCAAGAATATAAATTAAATTTTATTCCCTTTGATCATGAAAAAATTGATTCTTGGAGAAATAGTTTAAGTGGGGGAATTTCTTACTTAGATAAAGATACTAACATCATTCTTCAAGGTGGTGTTGATGATATTTGGTTTGATCTAGACACTCAAGAAATAATTGTATGTGATTATAAAGCTCAATCTACCTCATATGGAGTACAGAAAGAACATTATTTAAATGGTGTTTTTCATCAAAGTTATAAAATGCAAATGGACATTTATGTTTATATTTTAAAACAAATGGATTTTAAAGTTTCTGATATAAGTTATTTTATGGTTTGTAATGGAATTAAAAGTGCAGAGAGATTTGATGCTCAAATGAGTTTTGATATAAAATTAATTGATTATCATGTTAATACAAATTGGGTTAAAGAAAAAATATTGGAAATGAAGAAAATAATGGATTCTAATGAAATTCCTGAAAGAACTGCCCATTGTGAAAATTGCGCTTATTTAAACGAAGCTTCAAACTTTTTCTAAAAATATCTTTTTCTTTATGGTGCATACTTATCGATTTAAATCTAGATATAATATGATTGTTTCAAAAATTATAACAAATAGAAATTTATTTTTATGATTCTTTTGTTTAGGTTTTATTAATAAGTAATTGATTCTATTTATTTTTTATTTATATCTAAAAGTCGTAACCTTCCACCTTTAAATTTGCTATCCTTTGTTTTTAACATCTCAAAAATGCTGATACTTTGGTATTGTATTTCTATTCCAATAGCAAAATCAGGCTTAATATTTAAAGCATGGGATAATACTGCCCTTATGGTACCTGCATGGGTAATTATTACAATACTCTCACCTCCTATTAAATTTAAGTTTTCTAACCAAGATGACACTCTTCTGCATTGTTCTACAAAACTTTCACCGTTTGGAGGGGAAATTTCAGGAGAAATGAATGAAAAGTTATGTTTTGATTGATTTTCACCTAAAATTTTCCAAACTTCAGAAATATTTTTTCCTGACCAATCGCCATAATTTTGTTCAACTAATTTATTTTCCTTAATAAACTTTGAATAGGAAATATATTTTGACAAAGCATTAGCAGTTTGGATAGCTCTTTTTAATGGACTTACATACCAGATACAATTATTTGGAATTAAATTAGCGAAGATCTTTAGTTCACTCTTATTTATTATTGCGTCTGGATTATGTTTTGGAAAAAAACCTGGAGTTAATTTCACAGGGGCATGTCTAATGAAAAATAATTTTACTGGTTTAATCAATTTATAATAATTATTACAATAATATTTCCAAATAGAAATACCAACTCTGTTAAAAATGCAATTGCACCCAGAATATCCCCGGTTATACCACCTATAGCATTTGTTGATTTTCGTCCTATTACAAAGGCCGAAAGTACCATTAATATTATACCTAATAATATTCCATAAAAAGGGAAAATAAATAATGTAGGAATTATCCATATCAAAGTAGCAATCAATAAACTTTTAACTGAGCAAACCCCTACTATACTTCCTATTTTTGCGAACTGCGAATGAGTGAAAAAGTTTCGGGAAAAAATAATGGCCAACTTGCCCGAAGCAAAAGCAATTGAAAGTATAGACATTAATGAATAACCCTGTTCAACCAAAGATAAGATTAATCCAAGTCTAATTAGCAAACCTGAAACTAATGATACAACTCCATAAGTTCCCAATCGACTATCATGAATAATTCTATTAATTCTTTTTGGAGAACCCCCAGCGCCTAGGCCATCTGCAGTATCAGCCAAACCATCCTCATGGAAGGCGCCTGTTAAGAGAATACTTAAAGTAACTGCAATTACACAAGATAAAAAATCTGCTAATCCTATATAAATTAAATAATCTCCAACAGATCCTGAAAAAATACCAATTAGAAATCCTACTAGTGGAAAAGCCCAAGTAGCTTGTGTTAAATCCGGTGCGTTTTTAGAAAAGTAAGACCAATTAATTGGAATTCTTGTAAAAAACATTATTGTTGCCAATAGGTCTAATACATATCGATTTTTAAATAGCACCTTCATAACTAAATCTTTTCGCTTATTCCAGCTTCAGAGAAAGTTGCCATTTGATTGTGAGTAACAAGAGCAGATTTTATTATAAGAGCGGCAATAGCTCCTCCACTTCCTTCTCCAAGTCTCAAATTTAAATTAAGAATAGGTTCTTTCTTCAGGTGTTTTAGAATACCTAAATGCCCAGGTTCTGAAGACAAGTGTGAAATTAGACAATGATCTAAAATATCTTTTTTAAAAAGTATCAATGTGGCTGCAGATACGGTTGATATAAAACCATCCAACAATACAGGTATGCCTTTTACTCTTGCTGCAATAACTGACCCAGCAATTGCTGCAATTTCTCTTCCACCAAATGCTGAAAGAATTTTAATTACACTTGTAAATCTCCTTCCATGCAATTTCAGTCCAGTTTTAATAACTGAAATTTTATTTTTGAGCTTTTGTTCTGATATACCTGTTCCCAAACCTGTCCAATCATCTATAGGACCGTTAAAAAGTGCACAAGAAATGGCAGTTGCAGTGGTAGTATTGGAAATACCCATTTCACCAAGTATTAATAAATCGCAATAATCAGGTACTGCATTATATCCCAATTGCATTGCTGATAATGTTTCATCATCCTCCATAGCTTTTTCTTCAGAAAAATCTTTAGTTGGATTTTCAATATCAATAGGAATAACTGATAATACTAAATTTGCTAAATTACATAATTGATTAATAGCGGCACCACCTTTATCGAAATTTTTTAACATTTGTTTGGTTACTTCTGAGGGATAAGCAGAAACTTCTTTTTTTGCTACACCATGGTTGGCTGCAAAAACGAGACATTGAAAATTATTCATATCAGGCTTTTTCTGCTTTTGCCATCCCGCCATCCATATAGCGTATTCTTCTAACTTACCTAAACTTCCTCTTGGTTTAGTCAAACAGTTTTGATGTTTTCTTGCTAAATCAGCATAATATTTATCAAATTCTTTAAATGGGGTCTTACCATTAAGGATATCTTTAATGACTTTATTATTCATTTTCAAATTTGAACATTATATATGTTTTATCTTATGTATTAAACATAAAACTATTGCAATTCTTTACTTCTATATAAGAAAAGAATTTAGTAAAAAATAGGTTTTTAAATATACTTATCTGCCATGAAGGCAAAGAAGAATCCTATCAAATAAAAAATAGATGAGAAAATAATAATAATTAAATTTCCAAATCTAAATTTTGAGCAAATTTTTGCTTCTTTTCTATCTGATGGACATGGTGCATTGCGACCCTGCCAGTAAAAATAAATAGAAATTACTAATAAAAAACCAGCTATAATAAAAATTTGTCTTTTGTATTGAGATATTATTGTTATCCAAGGAAATAAAGACACTAAACTAGCTAAAGTTGCTCCCATTCCAATTGTTACAAACAAAGCAGGTAATGCACAACAAATCAAAGTGCTAAAGCTAGTAAATAAACTTAGGGTTGGTGTAAGAAATTGTCTGAATTTAGTACTTATCACGATAAATCTCCTTGATATCATAGCCAGAATCTTTAATTACTTGTTTAATTGATTCATTATCAAGATTTTTGCCCTTTTTTAGATTAATAGTAATTAGCATTTTTTCTAAATTAACATTGATATGATCTACAGATTCTTTTTTGATAAATAATTTCTCAATTGAACGAGCACAAAAATCACAAACAAGTCCGTTAACAGAAATATACAAAACTTCACCGTGAGTTTTATTTTGTGAATTTACGTGCTTATCAACTGTAACTGTTAAAAAAGTATAAGTGGCAATAATTAATATAAAAAATTTCATTTCTTCCTCCTTAGAATCTTTTTATAAAATTAAACATGATATCTTTATAATTACTAAGTCCAGCCTCTAAAAGATTATCACCTTTAAACATCCTCAACATGGGTGTATATACTATTTTATTCTTAGAATGGGGCATATGTTCAACTTGAAACATAAACCAAGTATGCAGGTCTCCATATTCTCCGGTATAAGGAGCGATTCCAATACGAGCTTTTTGTAGAAAAAATTTTTCAATAGTAGGGTTAAAGTTTAGTCTGTTCTCATAACTCGTAAAATATTGTCTATCTTCCCAATCAAATGCAAAACCGGTAAATACACTTGGTTCTATTTTTCGTTCATGATGTTTAAAATCATTTAAGGCAATACCCAATCCATTTTTTAAATAAAAATTTGCTTGTGATTTTGGATTATTTAATCGTTCGATTAAATAATTTAATTGAACACCGTGAAATTGCCATTCCTTTTGTCTCCAATACTCTCCCTTGTAACCTAGAGAATATCTAATTGTAGGACTAAAATGCAAATGAATACTATGTTTATTAAAATCATTCATTTGCATAATTGTCCATCCACCTGCATATGAAATTGGTCTTGAGTTTACTTCTTTAATAAAAAGAAAAGTCAATAAGAAAAACCAATTAAAAAATTGCTTATTCATTCTTTCTCCTAGTAATTATTTACAAAAGAAAACTTATTGTTTTCTTAAACTTCAATTATAAAAAAAATACCTTGGAGGTGGATCATCAGTTTTAGTGATTATTGAATCGTAATTATCATAAGATTCTTTAACTTTTGAGCAAGTCAAATTAGTATTTGAAAGATCATAGTAGATATTTTTATAAACCTGGACTAAATTACACTCGCATTCACTGCATGAGTAATTTACCTTTTTATTCGTTGAATTACCCTTTTTATTCGTTGAATTACTATGACAAGCATTATCATGGCTCTTTTTTTTAGTTAAGTTTTTTTCAAAAATATGTCTTTCAATACATATAGAATGAGATTTACTTAAGACTGAAGTAAATATGAAACTGCAGATTGAAAGAATAATTATTAATAATTTTGATAGTGTCATAATAATGCATATTTAGTGTATATTTACAAAAATTTAAACCTTTATTTTTAGATAAAATTAAAAAAAAGAAAAAGGATTAACTACCCAACATTATTAATTTGTTCAACTTCCTCTAAAAATGATTTATCATCGAGCCTCATTAAAATAGATGATTTTCCTCCAATCGCAGAATCAGGGGTGCGATGAAGTATTCCTTGATGACCTCCTCGGAAAATAGAAATATCCCATTTATTTATACGGGTTAAAGCAGATTTATCTTTAACAATTTCTTTATTAGATTTTCCTTTAATAAAAGCATCTCGATTAGCTGCTTCATTTGGTAATAATTCTGTACCCTCTCCATCATAAGTTACCAATATTCTATAGGCAACCATGTCAACATGATAACGTTTACAACCTCTTTCAGATCCAATCCAATAACTAATAACATTTTGTTCTTTAAATGAACAAAATATTTTGCAAATCTCACTCATGTCATCTAACCAATAGTTATAAAATGGATCACTTTGAATATTCTTAGAAATTTTATATTTAAGTAATTCCTGAATATCTTTCTTTGCATGCATCTTACTGACATGTCCAGTTATAGAAAAAGGTGATTTATAAAGTTTTTTAAAGAAAAATTCAGACTCTTTAGGAACAGTTCGATTTAATATTCCTATTTGATCTTTTGTCTTCTTAAAATCTTTTAATGATGAGGTTTTATCAAAATAATAAATCATTAAAAAATTTCTGATAAAAAAAGTGAGCTACTAATAACGTAAAAGACACCGGATAAAATAAGATTAAACTTAATTTTTTTTTTTTGTGAATCACATTCCGTTTCACTACAACAGTCTTCAACATCAGCACATTTAATTTTTTTATTATAAATTTCCAAAGATAAAAAGGATAAAAATATAACAGAGGTCAGTGAAAAAAGATAAATCTCGAACCTTTCTAATAATTCAAAGTTTAAAACTAAAGATTCAAGGAGAGAAAGATTTGTAAGAATGGAACTTAAACCTAAGACCAAAGGGAAGCCACAACATATTAAATGTGTGAAAGTTGTTATAACTAATGCATATGAGGAGTAGTATTTAAACATTATTTGTTAATAAAAAATTTTTAACATAAATGAGAAACTTCGTCCAGGTAATTGCACCTGAGCTTTTTTAGATTCTAAGTGATCTCTTCCAACCACATCTAATAAATTGGCTGCAGTAAACATTAAATGACCAGAAACACCAGAATAAGAAAAATCTCTAGTTAAATCAAAATCCAACCTTGAATGTCCACCAGTTCTTGTTTGGAAAGGACCAATAAATTCTTTATCAAAATAATGAAAATAATTTATCCCAGCATCCCATTCTTCATTAATCAATTGTAATCCAAAATTTATTTTTGACTGAGGAACTCTTGATAAAGCTTTTTGATTTCCAACTCTATACCCTTTTAAAAAATCTATCATAAAGTTTGTGAGAAAATTAAAATCTTGTATTTGGGTAACATTATATTGTCCTGATACCTCCAAACCAGTGAATGCAGCATCATATTGATTATGGATAACATTATTAAAGTCCTCTCCTTCAACTGGCACAGTAATGCCATCTCTATCAGCAGCAATGAAATCAGCAATATAGTTATAATATGTTTCTAATTTAATCTTATTTAAATCTTTATCGTAGTTATAACCCAAAGATACATTATATGAGCTTTCTTTATTTAGAGAAGATTCACCGTTTTCAAAATTTTCTAAAGCATGGTGTGGACCATTAGCAAACAATTCAACAGGGTTTGGTGCTCTTTGAGTAAAATCAAGTCCAAAGAATGCCGTGTTGTTCGGAATGAATTCTTTTTTAATAGTTGATGAGAATGCTCCTGGAAAGAATCCTTGTTCATGGTTAGTGTTTTTTAAATTCACTGATTCGATTCTTCCACCAATGTCTAAATCAAATAAATCAAAATTAAGGTTTTCTAAAATAAATAATGCGTAACTATATGTTTTAGTTCTTTCTAAATGACTTTCTTCATCTCCCAATGCTCCCTGATCTTTAGCTTGATAGTGAAAACCAATTAAACCATCTGAATTTTGTTGAAAAAAAGGTTTATGATTTATAGAAGTTTTCAATTCATATGCATCATTAAAAAATTCAATATTATGATTTTTTCCACCGCCTGTTCTTTCAGCGTGACTATATTCTGAGGCAGTACCTTCAATATTGAATTTATTTAAATATTTATTATTTAAGGAAATAGAAGATTTGAAGCTCGCTGTATTTCTTGTCGGGTTCAAAGATGTCATATTCTCTTCTCCTTCTGGACCAGGAAGTGCGTAAACAGCCTCTAATTTATCAACTGTAAAACCAAAATAGCTTTCTCCATCATTGTAAGTTAATCCCAAGCCTCCAGAAGACATAAACTTTGATGAATTAGCTTGTTTAGATGAAGTATTTGCTAGCTCATAAGACCCTGAACTTAAGAAACTACCAGAGCCCCTTAATGTGAAATTATCTATTGATTTGCCAAATTTTAATGCTGTTTTAAGTTCCCCTCCAGAGGTTTGATACCCAAAGTTAGCCTCAATGTCTTGATCACGAACTGGTTTATCTGTGGCAATAAGTGGATTAATAATATTTACAACTCCTGCAAATCCATTATTACCGTATAAAAGTGTACCTGGACCCTTTATAATTTCAATTTTATCAATCAACATTGGATCATATCCTACAATGTGGTCTTCTCCAAACTCTGAAACATCACTTAGGGAACTACTATTCGATAGAATTTTGACTCTTGAATTAGACATGCCTCTAATTATAGGCCGAGTTGCGTTTCCTAATCCTTGAGATGAAATACCTGGCAAATCTTTTAACATATTACCTATGGAATATTGTTTTTTTACTTCAATATCGTGAGCCTCGAAAAGAATATTACCGCGATCACTTTCAAATTCGCTTGATGGCTTAATTTTAGATGTAATAAATACATCAGGTGTTACAAAAATAGATTCTAATTTTTCAGCAAAAGCAGAGTTTACAGAAAAGCAAACTAAAAAAAACGTTGTAAGTATTTTAATCATTTGACCTCATATTGTAAATTTTATAAATAAAATGTTATGTTATAACACATGTTATATTATAACATTTAATGTGATGTCAAGACTGTTAGTTTTTTTTTAATTAAGCGGATATGTAAAGAAGTTTAAAAATAATTGTTATTTAAATTTACCTAAAAATTTATGATCTTTAAATTGACCGGACTGTATATTTCCGTCAGAATATGTAAATATTCCTTTTCCATTAAATAAGTTATTTTTAAATTCTCCTTCGTACTTATCCCCATTTGCATAGGTAAATACCCCATTACCTTCTAGAAAACCGTCTTTGAATTCACCAACATAAACGTCTCCTGAAACGAATGTTTGGGTTCCTTTTCCATGAGGAAGGTCATGTTTATATTCCCCCTCATATTTTTCACCATCAGAAAACAATGAGATACCTTTACCATGATATAACCCATCCTTAAACTCTCCTTCATATCTATCACCATTAATAAAAGTAAAAGTTCCTTGTCCATTCTGAACACCATCTTTGAACTCACCTTCATAAATATTTCCATTTATAAACAAATAAGTTCCTTTTCCGTGATATTTAAAGTTTTTAATTTCTCCAGTATATTTTTCTCCATTCTTATGGACTATGATTCCAAAACAATGGGTTTCAAAATTTCCATTACACGGAGGCAAACTTAAGGATTGGTTTGCTTGAAATAAAATTATCAAAGATAATAAAGTTGAAAAATATTTTAGCATATTTATAAAATAGTAATTAAATCTGTAATATTCTACAGTATAAAGATAATTATTAATTTCTATAATCCCTGAAACCTTCCATTTAACATCATCCAAAAGTCATTATAAACTTTCTTATCAAATTCTCGAAGATTTCTGTATACTGCGTGCTCATTGATATTCTTGGTGTCAATCTCTATACCCCATAATGATTTATGATCATTAGGCAAAGTTCCGTATCTTAGATCAGCTATAATGTTTTCATAATCTGGGTGCAAATATATAAAATCTTGCGAAAAAAATGAAAAACGTCTGATATCCTCTCTTTGAATAGATTCTTGCTTTAATTCTGGAAAAATTTTTTCCTTATCTATGACCTGTATATTAACTCCATTTTTAATTTTAGCTTTTCCAAATAATGGAACATAGACAGCATCTACATAATATTTGCCATTGAATTGATATATAGTACGCCATAAAATACTGTTTGCTATTGTTGGGTTTAGTAAAATACGTTCTATCTTGTGACCTCTTTCTGTTGCTGTTTTTTCAACTAATAATTGAACTTTTTCATGCTGCAAAAAACAAAATAATAAATAAGTTAAAGATAATAAGGCACCAATACGAACATATTTAGATGATTTAACTAAAATTCCAATAATCAGAAAAATTAGAAGAGTAAAGGTAAATATTGGATCAATTATAGAAATTATATTCCATGCCACTCTATCTTCAAAAAAAGGCCAGAATATACTAGTACCATAACTTGTACATGCATCAAGTAGTCCATGTGTGAAAAAACCTAAAACAGAATAAAAATATAATTTTTTAAAAGAATATTTATTTTTAAAAAACATGTAAAGAATCAAAGATATTAAAAAACCTCCAAATGGAACAAAGAATAATGAATGGGTAAAGTGTCTATGATATTCAAGAAACAATAAAGTGTCCAGATCTGATCTTATAAGAATATCTAGGTCAGCTGAGATTCCTGAAACAAAACCGCATAAAGCAGCAATCTTAAGTTCTTGATTTCTAGCAGTTGAACATGCTAAACTTGCACCTAATAAACCTTGTGAACATGGATCCATAAAAATTAATCATCAAGATTTTTTGGACACTTAGATTTGACATTTGGCATTATAAATGTTTTTTGTCCTTTAATATTATTGTAAACACAAAATTTCTTACCTTTATATTCGTAGGATTTTATCAATCCCATCCCCATTGGCCCAGAGAAGGTTCTTTCATTAAGGATATCTTTACTATTTGGAATAAAGGTTGCTTTTGGTAAAGTTATATCTGCTTTTGTTATTAATTCAGTATTTAAGACAATCAACATGATAGTTAAGTATAGGATATTTTTTTTAGACATAAAAATCGCAGATTTATATGATTTATCATATCAAAATGATGAATGTGATTAAAGCTATGGTTTTAAAACTAATTTTAGCTTATCAAGAAAAATATCTGATAAATAAAGAAAACTCGCGCCATCAAAGAAAATGGCGCGAGTAATCAATTACTTAGCTGTTGCAGTAATCTTGTAGATTTCTCCTTCATCTACAGCTGCATAAAGAGCTCCATCAGGACCTAATCTTAGTCCTCTAAATCTCTTTGTAAGTCCAGTAGGCATGTGAATTACACTTTTGATTGATTTGCCATCTTTAGCAATATCAACAACATCAATTCTCATACCAGAAGGTGTTCCACCGAAACCAATACCCATGATTCCAACTGCCATACGACCTTCCCAATAACCCCAGTTACTACCTTTTAAAAAAGCAGCTGAACCAGTGCCTTGAGAAAGACCGTTATTATTCCATGCTGGTGGCATTAGATCGTCAAAACGAGTGTCACTCATAGGCATGTATTGAGCACGCTTAGCTGGAAGCATACCTTCTTTTTGGTTAGGCATATATCCACAATACTTATCTGGACAGTCGCCACGTCCACCAACGTTTGGACGAGGATCCCAACCACCGTTACCACCGTTAACTAGAGCAGTGATCTCATCGTTTTGCCATGGACCGTGTTCTGCAGTAAATGCTCTACCATCACTTGGACGGAAATCAATACCTTGAACATTTCTGTGACCATATGTATACATACGCTTATCAAAGCCTCTTGGAGGTTTATTTCCAGGGTGAGCTTTTCCATCTGTATCAATACGAAGTACGTTACCACCTAATAATTTAGGAGATTGAGGAACTACACCTCTATGACGATCACCAGTTGTAGCCCATAGATATCCATCTGGACCAAAACGTAATCTGTTTCCGTTATGTGCACCTGGACCACCAAATGGGTGATTAGATTCAAACGGTTTGTATTGTATATCTTTTACGATGTCAGTACGGTTAGATATGCTTTTCATATCTTTACTAACTTCAAGTCTCATAACAATGTTACCATCGCATTTCTCAAAGTTAGTTTTGCAACCACTTCCGTGATATTTATTAGATGTAGAAGCAACATAGATCCTACGATTTTTCTTGAAATTAGGATCTACCGCAACACCCATCATACCTGCTTGACCAGAACAAAATAGATCACCATTAGTACTAGAGTATCCGTTTGATCCTTTCATACCCAACAGAGCATTTACTGAACCAGAACTAGTTTTAACTGATAAACCTTTACATTTTTCAGTGTAAAACATATCTCCGCCACTAGTGAATGCCATATCCCATGGATTTTCTAATCCATTCATAATAGACATTGCACTAATATTTGGGGTATTCATTGTATCAGCATGACTTGGAGAAGCCAAAAACGATGCTGTAGCAATTACAGCTGCTGATAAAAGTTTTGATTTTTTAATCATTTAAATAATCTCCCTTTATTATTGTTAATGTTAAATGTTATTTTTGCGCATTTAAATACGCAGCTAAATTTGCAATCTCAACGTCAGACAAAGGCTGAGCCATCATAATCATCAGATCAGAATTTGGTCCAATCTTTGTGCCAGCTCTATAAGTTTTGAGCTTATCAACCAGATACGAAACTTCTTTACCTTTTAATTTTGGATAACTGGCTAAACCCATCCCAGCTGGACCATGACAATTGCCACAGTTTTGAGCATATCGAGCCTCACCCGCTGTGATATCGCCTGCTAAAACTTTATTATTAAATACGAAAAAGTTAAAACAAACTAATCCAAATATTAAACTTTTCATAAGCTTCCTCCAAGCAAATAAACTAAGTTTATATAAGCTGTCTGCTAAACGTTCTTACAAAAAGAAATTACAAACATAATTTATAATATTATAGTGTAACTCACTTGTTACAACCTATTTTTAATCAATTCTTTTATTTTTTTTAAAAATATTTACTATAAATTTAATAATGGGTCAGTGACATGTATAAAATGAATAAAAAGCATCACAAGTATTCCTGTAAAAATAAGATAATAGAGTGTAGGAATAACAGTTATTCTTAGGATAATTCCTTCTCTACCAATAAGACCAACCGTTGCAGATGCTGCAACAACATTATGAATCGCTACCATATTTCCAGCAGCAGCACCGACACTTTGAGCCGCTACCATTAGTGCTCCTGAAATACCTAAAATATTTGCGGTTTCGAATTGAAATTGGCTTAACATTAAATTACTCACTGTATTTGATCCTGCTAAAAAAGCACCTACTCCACCAATTGTTGGTGCGAAGAAAGGATAAATCTGCCCCATTAATGAAGAAACACCTTGAGCCATAGATATCGGCATACTTGAAAATTCATTAATATTTATTCCAGAGTTAATCATTATTCTTACCAAAGGAACTGTAAAAATTAAAACAAATCCAGCTCCAAAAATTGTTTTCACAGAGTCTTTAATTGTGCTTTTAATTCCTCGAAAATCCATTTTGTGTAATAAAAATGTAATTAAACAAACTAATATTAAAACACTACCAGGAAGGTAAAGTATTTGAAAACCAGTACTAATTTTTTCTTCACCTAGAATATTCGAAAAGTTTAAGCTGAATGATTTTAAAAAGCTTTTCAGATAATCTACTGTTCTGGAGATAATAAGCAAAAATGCTAAAATTAAGTAGGGCAACCATGCTTTCAGATGAGTAATTCTTTTATCGGTATTTTTATTATTAAAAGGCTTAATATTTCCATTCCAAAATGATGGCCAGTATTGTGATGATAGAAAATCCCAATTATTTTTAGGAATTAAAAAACTATTTTTTATTGCAATAGTAACTATTGCCAAGCCAACTAATCCGCCAATAATAGAAGGAAATTCAGGTCCAATAAAAATTCCCGACACAACATAGGGTATTGTGAAACTTAACCCTGCAAAAATTGCAAATGGAAGTATAGATAATCCCTCAGTCCAAGATTTATTTTTTCCAAAAAATCTAGTCATTATAATTATCAACATGACAGGCATGAATGTGCCACATATTGCATGAATAATTGCAACTTCAGAAACTATAATTTTAAAAAAAACATCCCATTCCATCCCATTTTGTAATAATTGTTCAGTTAAGTCGTTTTTATCTAAACCACCCTGAACTCCAACAATTAATGGAGTTCCAACTGCACCGAAAGAAACTGGAGTAGATTGTATCATCATACCAAAAACTACAGAAGCTAATGCAGGAAACCCAACTGCAACCATCAATGGAGCTGCTACAGCAGCGGGTGTTCCAAAACCAGATGCTCCTTCAATAAAACAGCCAAATAGCCATGCTATAAGAATCACTTGAACTCTTCTATCAGGACTTAAATTTGAAAACCCACTTCTAATTGTACTTATAGCACCAGAATATTTTAGAGTATTTAACAACATTATAGCACCAAATATTATCCACAATATACCTGCACTTATTACCAAACCCTGGCAGATTGATGCTAAAATTCTTAAATAGCTCATACCCCAAAAAAAATATGAAATAATACAGGTATGAAAAAATACAATTGGCATTGCTACTTTAGCGGTAACTCTAAAACCAATAAGAAGTGTTCCAGCTAAAAAAATTGGTGAAAAAGCAATAAAAGGTAAAAATATATTTTCCACAGAAACCACCAAAAAATTAATTAGTATTAATATATTAAATTATTTGATAAGAGTCTTGATAAGATTGTAATAGTTAATATTCATCTTATAGCTGCTTGAATTTTAATTGATATACTAGCCATCATATTATGCTTTAGTGTTTCCTTTCGTATTTTAGATACTTCATAGCTTTGAGATAATAGCTGAACTTTTTGATCTATCGCATGATTATCTTTGTTCGAGCTCTTAAGGCGTTCTATTGCCTCCTCTATATCAAAAAGTTCCTTTTCTATTAATTTTAACTTACATAAATATTCCAACCAGAATTCTTCAATTTTATTTGTTTCCAAATTTTTTATTTTAACGTTTCTTTGCCCACATCTTTTACACTGAAAAATTTCTATAATTTCAATATTACTGTCATTAAGGATCAAGCTTAAACTAAACTTATCTGAATTTGAAAATTTATCTATTAATTTTGATTTACGTGAACCGATTTTTAAATTTTTTTGATTACACACAATACATTTTCTAAAAATCATAATTTATAATCCACAAAAAAAAATTTATCCTATATATTAACATTACTAATCTGTTATGTTAATTTTTGAATACCCAAAATGGGGAATTTAAAGTTATGGAAAAATCATTTGAAAATATGGCTTATTCCTGGGAGATGTTTTTGATAGAGCATTTCAGAGAAATTAGGAAAATGCACTTCGGAGATTATGATAGCTATATTATAATGCAAGTTATTAATAGTCATTTCATATACAATAAAAAAAAAGATAATTTAAAAAAAAATGAACATACTTGGAATGATATTTTTCTTCTTGCCTCATCAGATTACCCGAGAAAAATTATTAACAAAAAAAACAGACTAACGATAAGCAGTATTTCAAGAGTTTGTAAACTTCCATTAGAAACAACCAGAAGAAAACTCCAAAAATTATCAAAATTAGAAATGATCGTTATTCAGAATAATTCAATAATACTTGGAAAAAAGCATAATGATTTATGGTTAAAGATTGGTGCTATCGAAACAAAAATACTTAGATCGTTTTATCAAAAAATAAAAGAAAACGGTGCTTTGAATTGGCTTTGTTCATCAGAGGCAGAAAAAATAATACAAAAAACAGATTAACCCTAGTTCAAATTTTACTATATTAACCAATATTGTATTAATAAATTTTATTTTTAATTAAAGAAAAAAAAATGAGTTATTTAAATTTGAAAAAGCTTTTTGAAGAACAAAGCATACTAAATGATATTAATGGTTTGCTTAGTTGGGATATGGCAACATACATGCCCAACAAATCAAGAAATGAAAGAATAAAGCAAATTAAAAAAATATATGATTATAAAAAAAAAATTTATGATGAGATAAGAAAAAAAGAATTAATAAAAAAAATAAATCAAAAAACCTTAAATTTTGAAGATAAATTAAATTTTAATTTAATGAAAGAGAAGTTAGAGTATTTTGAAATAGTTCCTTATGAAAAGATTAAACAAAAAGCTTCTTTATCCATTGAGTGTGAAGGATACTGGAGAGTTGCCAAACAAAAATCTAATTTTAATCTTGTTAAAAAATCTTTAAAAAATTTAGTCAAGATCATTAATGAAGAAGCAGAAATTTTATCTCAAAGAAAGGCCAAAAAAAAATATGATTGTTTATTAAATAATTATGATAGATCTCTTAACACTCAAAAAATTAAAAAGTTATTTAAAACAGTGGAAAAATTTATTAAGAAGAAACTCCCACTAATATTAAAAAAACAAAAGAATTTAGAAAATGAAAAAATTAAAAATGTTCTAACAGAAGCAGAACAATTTCACCTTTCTCAGATCTTTATGAAAAAACTAGGATTTGATTTTTCTAGAGGTAGGATAGATAAAAGTTTACATCCTTTTTGTGGGGGAAGCTCTAATGACATAAGAATAACAACAAGATTCGATGAAAAAAATTCCTTCT
>MDSZ01099504.1_pt1 | contig 22709 bp, 22 predicted proteins | sample 811201 | NCBI WGS metagenome assembly MDSZ01 (sample SAMN05326647, study PRJNA326480) | marine metagenome | isolation source: seawater | place: Indian Ocean: North | collected 2010 | reverse complement strand
TTATGAGAGGAAGAACTTTAAAAAATTCTTTTGCAATATTAGATGAAGCTCAAAATGCAACAGATACTCAAATTAAAATGTTTTTAACTAGAATAGGAGAAAATTCAAAAATAGTTATTAATGGTGACCCATCTCAAATTGATCTTCCTAACAAAAGTTCATCTGGTCTAGACAGATCCAAAAAAATATTAGGTCATTTAAATGAAATTTCAACTGTAGATTTTGATCATAAAGATGTTGTAAGACACCCATTAGTATCAAAAATAGTAAAAGCTTACTCAAATAAAATATATAATGATTGATGCAGAGGTTCTTGTTGAGACAAATAATTGGAATAGAATAATCAAAAATCCAAAAAAAAAAGTATTAAATTTATTAAAAAATCTTCCATCAGTTTATAAATTTAATCAAAAAAAAGTATATATTTCAGTTTTATTAACTAATAATAATAAAATAAAATTCTTAAATAAAAAATTTAGGAATAAAAATCAACCTACAGATATTCTTTCCTTTCCTTTTTTTGATAAAAAGAACTTAAAAAAAAATTTAAGATATAAAGAATTATACTTAGGTGATATTGCTATCAGTTATGAAGAATTTTATAAAAAAAATAAAAATGATTGTAAAAACGGATTTACCAAAATAGTTATACATGGTTTTTTACATTTACTAAATTTTGATCATAAATCAGATAGAGAATATAAAATCATGAATTCCATTGAAGAGAAAATATTTCAAAAAGTAAAAGGGTAAATTGATTTTAAAAAAATACAAAAATTATTTTGAATATTTATGTATTCTTTTATTTGGAGTAATTACTTCGTTTAGTTTGCCACCAAACAACCTTTGGTTTCTAAATTTTATTACTTTTAGTTTATTATTTGTTATTCTTCATAATAATAGAGTAAAAAGTATAAATTTTTTTTTTATTTGTGGTTATATTTTTGGTTTTGGTTATTTTTTATCAAGTTTATATTGGATTCCTCTATCATTATTACATGACGATAATTTCAGTTCTTTAATCCCCTTAGCTATTATTTTAATACCAGCATTTCTAAGTTTATTTTATGCCTTAGCTTTTTTAGTTATTAAAATATTATTTGACTCAAAAAGTACTTTTGTAAATATTTTGATTTTTTCTTTAGTATTAAGTATTTTTGAGTATTTGAGAGGGACAATTTTATCTGGTTTTCCCTGGAACCTTTTTGCTTATTCTTTATCAGAAAATATAAAAATTATTCAAATCAACTCATTAATCGGAATTTATGCATTTAATATGACACTAATAACAGTATTTTGCGCACCATCAATTTTAATATTATATAAACAGAAAAAAGATATATTGGGTTTGCTATTAATAATATTCTTATCTGCTTCATCACTTATTTACGGCAATTTAAGAATAAATGATTTTAAAAAATTAGAGGTTCAAAATCTACCTTTTGCAATTAAAATATTGTCCACAAATATTTCTATTGAGAGATTTTATTCAAGCACGGAAGACGATAAGATCCTGATTAAATTAATTGATTTAAGCAATCCCATAGATACTACCAATAGTATTTTCATTTGGCCAGAAGGTGTTATTCCAAATATAAGTTTAGACTCGTTAAAAAAAGAATATGATTATTTATTTAAAAAATCATTTTCAAAAAATCATAAGATTATTTTAGGTATTAATTACGATGAAATTAAAAATGAAAAAAAATCTTTCTATAACTCATTATCAGTAATTGATAACGAGGCGAATGTAGAACACAGATACTATAAGAATAAATTAGTTCCATTTGGGGAGTTCCTTCCTCTAGAAAATTTTCTTTCGAAAATAGGAATGAAATCTTTAACGAATAATTATCAATCCTACACTCCAAGTAATGAAAGAAAATTATTCAGTTTAGACCAAAATAAAAGTATTAAATTTTTACCTTTAATTTGTTACGAAATAATTTATTCAGGGCAAATTTCCTTAGATAATGATTTTGATTTTATTATAAATATATCTGAGGACGGTTGGTTTGGAAACTCAATAGGACCATATCAACATTTTGCCCATAGCATCTTCAGATCGGTTGAATATGGTAAATATACACTAAGATCAACAAATAATGGAATTTCAGCAATAATAGATCCCACTGGTAAAATAGTAGATCATATAAGTATTGATAATGAGGGTGTTATTTCAATAAAAGAAATTGTGAATGTAGATAAAACGTTATTTTCCGCATATGGAAATAAAATATATTTTTTGACTATTTTATTATATATTTTTTTAATTTTTTCATTTAAAAAAATAAAAAAATGAACAATTTAAAAGATTATCTTTTTACAAGTGAGTCAGTATCAGAGGGTCATCCGGACAAGGTCTGTGATAGAATATCTGATATGGTAGTAGACTCTTATTTAGGAGCAGAGCCACAATCGCGGGTTGCTTGTGAAACATTAACAACTACAAATAAAGTTGTTTTAGCTGGAGAAGTTAGAGGTCCTGAAATTAAAAAAAATGATTTAATAGGAAAAGTAAGAGAGTGTATTAAAGACATTGGATATGACCAAGAAGGCTTCACATGGAAAGAGGCAACAAAAATAGAGTCTCATTTACATTCACAATCTGCTGATATCGCAATGGGAGTTGATGCTTCTGGAAATAAAGATGAGGGGGCGGGTGATCAAGGTATAATGTTTGGTTATGCATGTCGTGAAACAGAAGTATTAATGCCTGCACCTATACATTATTCTCATAAAATTTTAAGATTAATGGCTGAGGATAGAAAATCTGGAAAATTGAAAAATATTGAACCTGACTCAAAAAGCCAAATTACAATCGAATATAAAGATGGATTACCAGCAAAAGTCAAATCTGTTGTTGTATCAACTCAGCATTCCGCTGACGTTAATCAAGCACAAGTAAGAGAGCTGGTAAAACCTTACATAGAAAAAGCAATTCCAAAGTCACTAATTAATGGACTGGATGAAAAGGAAATTTATGTTAATCCTACTGGCAATTTTGTAATTGGTGGACCCGATGGCGATAGCGGACTAACAGGAAGAAAAATTATTGTAGATACTTATGGAGGTGCAGCTCCTCATGGAGGTGGTGCGTTTTCAGGAAAAGATCCTACAAAAGTTGATAGATCAGCCGCATATGCTTCAAGATATTTAGCAAAAAATATTGTCGCTTCAAAAATTTCAAATAAATGTTTGATCCAACTTGCATACGCAATTGGTGTTTCAAAACCTCTTTCCATTTATGTAGATCTTTTTGAAAATGATGAAGAAAAAAACAGACATGTTGAAAAAATAATTAATGATAACTTTGACCTAAGTCCAAGAGGTATAAGAGAAATGTTAGGATTGAATAAAGCTATATACGAGAAAACAGCTGCATACGGTCACTTTGGGAGAGAACCAGAGGAAAACGGAGCATTTTCATGGGAAAAAACAGATAAAGCTCATATTTTTAACAAGTAAATAAAGTTGAAAATATAAAAAAAATATCTATATTTGCCACACATTGTTGAAATTTCAAAATGGGCCTCGGCCCATTTTTTTTTGGAGAAATCAAATGTTAAATAGAAGAGCTGATAAATTAGAATTATTGCGAATAGCTGAAGCTGTAGCTTTAGAAAAGTCTATTGACAAAGAATTGATAATCAATTCTATGGAAACAGGTATAGCTAAAGCAGCCAGATCCAAGTTTGGATCTGAAAATGAGATTGTGGTAAAAATTAATAGAGATAGTGGAGATATCGAAATTTATAGAAAACTTATTATTGTTGAAAGTCCTGAAAATTCGAACACAGAAATAAGCTTACAAGATGCAGCACAATTAGACTTAAATAATAAGGAAAAAAAAATCGGAGATGAAATACTTCAAACTCTACCCTCATTTGATTTTGGAAGAATAGCCGCACAAACTGCAAAGCAAGTAATAAGCTACAATGTAAGAGAGGCTGAAAGAGAAAGACAATTTAATGATTTTATCGACAAAAAAGATACAATACTAAGTGGAATTGTAAAAAGATTAGAATTTGGAAACGTAATAGTGGACTTAGGTAAAGCAGAAGGAATCATACAGAAGAATGAAATGATACCTAGAGAAAATATTAAAGCAGGCGACAGAATAAAAGCTTACTGTCTAGATGTAAGAAGAGAACAGAGAGGACAACAAATTTTTCTTTCAAGAGCTCACCCAAAATTTATGGAAAAACTTTTCACATTAGAGGTGCCAGAGATTTATGATGGATTAATTGAAATTATTTCTTCAGCTAGGGATCCAGGTAGTAGAGCAAAAATTTGTGTTAAGGCAAAAGATAATTCACTTGATCCTGTTGGAGCATGTGTTGGAATGCGTGGAAGTAGAGTGCAAGCAGTTGTTAATGAATTACAGGGTGAAAAAATTGACATTGTGAATTGGTCAGAAGATCTGGCTATAGTTGCAGCAAGTGCATTATCACCTGCAGAAATTTTACGTGTAAATGTTGACTCAAGTCAAAAAAAAATTGATGTAATTTTATCTGATGAAAATTTAAGCAAAGCAATTGGAAGAAGAGGACAAAATGTAAGGCTTGCAACAAAATTATTAAACCATGAAATAAATATTTTAACAGATGAGGAAGATTCTGAGAGAAGACAAATTGAATTTAAAGAGAAAACAGATAATTTTGTTAAAAACTTGGAATTAGATGAAACTTTAGGCCAGTTGCTAGTTGCAGAAGGATTTTCAACAATAGAAGACATTAAAGATACTCAAATTGAGAATTTAAGTAAAATAGAAGGCATAGAAGAAGAAACCGCAAAAGAATTAATCGATAGAGCAAAAGAATTTTATCAAAAAGATCAAGAAGAAATTTCGAATAAAGTGAAAGATTTAGGACTTGATAGTAATTTAATTGAGTTGCCGGGGTTAACGCCTGGGATGCTCGTAACACTTGGTGAGCAAAAAATTCTATCTCTAAGTGATTTTGCTGACTTAGCATCAGACGAATTGACAGGTACATATGATGTAGTTAATGGAGAAAAAATTAAAATCAAAGGCTATTTAGAAGATTTCGCACTAACAAGACAAGAAGCAGATAATTTAATAATGTCTGCAAGAAATATTGTTTACAAAGATTGAGTAATGACTTATGGACAAAAAAAAATTAAAACTTTCAGTATCAGGAAATACGAAGAAAACTATTAATAATATTGAACACGCCAGATCGAATCCGAAGAATTCAGTAATAATAAGTAGAAACAAAAGTTTTGCAAAAAAGAAATTTTCAAAACCATCTGGTCCCAGAGAAAACTTTTTAAAAAATAATCAAAAAATAGACTTTAAAAAGTCTGTATCTAGTTTTGCGCAAAAAAAAGATATTTCTGATTTTGAAAAAAGAAAATTAGCGGAGCAAAGAGCAACAAAAAGGTTAAAAGGTGAAACTACAAGAGAAGTTAAAGACAAAAATTCAAATAAAAAAAGAGAATTAAAACTCACTATTTCCAGAGCCTTAAGTAATGAGGATGGTATTGAGTTAAGAGGTAGAAGTTTAGCGTCTATTAGAAGAGCAAGACAAAAGGAAAATAGAGAACAAATAAAGGATGAAAAACAAGACTACAAACCAGTTAAAAGAGATGTTTATATTCCTGAGACAATAACCATAAGAGAGTTAGCTAATAGAATGAGTGAGCAGTCAAGCAATCTAATAAAACATTTATTAACTATGGGGGTTAAAGCTACTATAAATCATGCGATTGATGCGGATATTGCAGAGTATCTTGTCAAGGAGTTTGGTCATAATTCGATTAAAGAGGAAAAAGCAGAAGATATAATAAAAAAAATTAAAGAAACAAAAAACGAAAATTTAAAATCTAGACCTCCAATAGTGACAGTTATGGGTCATGTGGACCATGGAAAAACTTCGTTACTTGATGTTTTGAGAGAGGCTAACGTTGTAGAGGGAGAACACGGAGGTATTACTCAACATATAGGTGCTTATCAAATTTCAGCTGGAAAAAATAAAATAACTTTTATAGATACACCCGGACATGCGGCCTTTACTGAGATGAGAGCAAGAGGGTCTAAGTTAACTGACATAGTAGTTTTAGTAGTTGCCGCAGATGATGGTGTTAAACCTCAAACAATCGAGTCCATTAAACATGCAAAAGCAGCAAATGTGCCTATAGTTGTTGCAATAAACAAATGTGATTTACCTGAGGCTGATCCTCAAAAAATTAAAAATCAGCTACTAGAATACGAGCTCATTGCTGAAGATCTTTCAGGAGATACATTGATGATTGAAGTCTCAACTAAAACAAAAAGCAACTTAGAGAAATTAATTGAGTCTATAAGTTTACAGGCAGAGTTGCTAGATTTGAAAACAGAGTACGATAATGAAGCAAAAGGAATTGTTTTAGAATCCAAAATAGATGTTGGCAGAGGGCCTGTGGTAAATATTGTTGTTACTTCAGGAAATCTAAAAAAAGGCGACTATTTTGTAAGTGGAAAAAAATGGGGTAAAGTGAGAGCAATTTTAAACGACCAAGGAAACAATATTGAATATGCCGAACCTGCAACACCAGTTGAAATTTTGGGTATCAATGGTGCATCAAATGCAGGAGATGATTTCATAGTTTTATCTTCTGAAAAAGAAGCCAAACATTTAGCAGAAGCCAGAATTAATGAAGCAAGAGAAGGAACAAAAAATTTAAGTTTTGCAACTAAAGATGGAGTATTCTCTGATAAAAAATCTGAAGAATTAAATTTGATAATTAAATCAGATGTTCACGGATCATCAGAAGCAATAAAGTTTGCCATATCTAATATAAAACATGACGAGGTAAAAGCAAAAGTATTACTTTCTGATATTGGAATGATTACGGAAACAGATATTACTTTAGCAAAAGCTTCAGAAGCAGTTGTTATAGCATTCAACGTTAAACCAAGCAAGGAAGCAAAAAAATTAGGGGAAAAAGAAAATATAAAAATTGAGACATTCAATATTATTTACGAATTGATTGACTTCATTAAAAATAAAATGTCAGGACTATTAACACCTGAAATAAATGAAGAGGTTACTGGCACAGCAGAAGTACTAGATATCTTTAAAGTTTCCAAAGTAGGAAAAGTTGCTGGATCAAAAGTATTAAATGGAGAAATAAACCAAGATTGTAATGCAAGAATAATTAGAGATGGAACAATAGTTTTTAATGGTAAAGTAGGCTCAATTTTTAGGGAAAAAAACCAAGTCAAACAAGTAAATGCAGGATTAGAATGTGGTATTTCTTTAAAAGATTTTAATGATTTTCAAATAAAAGACATTATTGAGGCTTATAAATCAAAAACTATAGAAAGACAAATATCATCATGAGGAAATTAGGAAAGCCAGTGTCTCAAAGACAGTTAAGAGTTGGAGAAATGATAAAACAAGCTCTAAGTATGATATTTTTAAGAGAGGAGACAAAAATTTCTGATTTAGATACAAAATCTATAACTGTAACTGAAGTAAGAATGAGTCCAGATTTAAAAACTGCAAAAATTTTTGTAACACCTTTGGGTGGCAAAAATGCAGATAAAGTAATAGATAAACTTAAAGAATTTTCATTTATAATCAGAAAAGTTTTATCGAAAAAAATTATGGTCAAATTCATGCCAAAACTATTTTTCGTCAATGATGATTCATTTGATTATGCTGAAAAAATAGAAAATTTAATAAGGCAAACACAAAAATAAGAGTAATATAATGGAGAAAAAAATGAAGAATAATGTAGCAAGACACGATAAAGACACAGGCTCATCAGAGGTTCAAATTTCACAACTTACGGCTAAAATTGAGAATCTATCTGAACATATTAAGAAATTTAAGAAAGACAAACACTCGTCTGTCGGCTTAATTAAGGCAGTAAATAAACGAAAGAAATTATTAGATTATTTAAAAAAAAACAAAATGGAAACGTATAAAGAAATAATTTCGAAATTAAATTTGAGGAAATAAATGTTTAAAATAGTTAAGAAAGAAATTGAAGTAGCAGGAAAAAAAATAAGTTTAGAGACAGGAAAAATTGCAAGGCAAGCAGATGGAGCAATCATTGCTCAATGCGGTGAAACAGTTGTTCTAGCAACTGCTGTAGGGGCAAAGAAAGTAAATCCAGATATAGATTATTTTCCTTTATCTGTAAATTATCAAGAAAAGTATTATGCAGCTGGAAAGATACCTGGCGGATACTTTAAAAGGGAAGCACGACCAACAGAAAGTGAAACATTAATCTCAAGGTTAATCGATAGACCCATAAGACCTTTGTTTCCAGATGAATTTAAAAATGAAGTGCAATTACTTCCGACTGTAATTTCTTATGATAAAGAAAATGAAGCGGATATATTATCAATTATTGCATCATCAGCAGCTCTAGCAATTTCGGGAATGCCTTTTTTAGGACCTGTGGGTGCATCGAGAGTTGGTTTTATCGATGGTAAATACGTTTTAAATCCATCAAAAACTGAGTTAAAAAATTCTAAATTAGATTTAGTTGTTGCTGGAACTAAAGATGCAGTTTTGATGGTGGAGTCAGAAGCTAGCGGTTTAACAGAGGAGGAAATGTTAAACGCAGTTAAATTTGGGCATGAGGGATTTGTTCCTGTTATCAAAATAATAGAAGACTTAGCGAAAGAATGTAAAAAGCCTGACTGGATTATTGAAAAAAAAGATCTTTCTGAAGTAAAGAAAAAACTAGAGGTAGAATTTACAGAAGATTTAAAGAAAGCATTTTCAATTAGAGATAAGCAGGAAAGATCAAATATGATCTCTGAGATTACTGATAAAGCAAAAAAACTTTACGAGGAGAATGAAGAAATTACAGATTTAGATGTAAGTTCTGAACTTAAAAATTTAGAAAAAAATATTGTTAGGACAGATATTCTCAAAAATAAAAATCGTATTGATGGAAGAGGATTATCAGATGTAAGACCAATTATGTGTGAAGTTGGAATTCTTCCCAGAGTTCATGGCTCTGCACTCTTCACAAGAGGTGAAACCCAAGCAATTGTAACAGCTACTCTTGGCACATCTGATGATGAACAAAAAATTGAAAGTTTAGACGGTCTTCAAAAAGAAAGATTTATGCTACACTATAACTTCCCACCTTTTTCAGTTGGAGAAACTGGCAGAATTGGGACTGGAAGAAGAGAAATAGGACATGGAAAGCTCGCATGGAGAGCGATTAACTCTTCTTTACCAAAAAAAGAAACTTTTCCTTATACATTCAGAATTGTTTCCGACATTACCGAGTCAAACGGCTCATCCTCAATGGCGACTGTATGTGGTACATCTTTGGCATTAATGGATGCAGGTGTGCCAATCAAAGAGCCAGTAGCAGGTATTGCAATGGGATTAATAAAAGAGGCTGATGATTTTAGCGTTTTATCCGATATTCTAGGTGATGAAGATCATTTAGGCGATATGGACTTTAAAGTTGCTGGAACTAAAGATGGAATAACATCCCTTCAAATGGATATCAAAATAACAGGTATTACATTTGATATTATGGAACAGGCTTTGAAACAAGCAAAAGATGGTAGAATTCACATCCTAGGTGAAATGAACAAAGCTATTGCTAAATCAAGAGATGATGTTGGAAAACATACCCCAAAAATGGAAAAAATATCAGTAGATAAAAAAGATATTGCCACAGTTATTGGAAAAGGTGGAGCAACAATAAGAGAAATTGTTGAACTTTCTGGGGCAAAGGTTGATATTAATGATGAAGGAGTAGTGACAGTCGCTGCACCGGATGAAGATTCAAGAAATAAAGCAATGCAAATGATTAAAGATTTAACTGCAAAACCAGAAATGAACAAAATCTATAGTGGAAAAGTAATGAAAATTATGGAGTTTGGAGCATTTGTAAATTTCTTAGGAAAACAAGACGGACTTGTCCACATTTCTGAACTAGCAGATAAAAGAGTTGCAAAAGTAACCGATGTTGTGAAAGAAGGTGATGAAGTTAAAGTAAAAGTAATAGGTTTTGATAGAGGAAAAGTTAAATTATCTATAAAACAAGCTTCTATGTAAAGCTTAAAATAGATTTAATGAAAAAAGTTATAATTGGAGAACCGTCAAAAAAAAATCAAAGTAATATTGATTTAATAAACAAAACTAAAATAAATAACTTTTATATTGATCATTCTGAAGATTTTAGGTTGAGAATTCTTCAAGATATTAATCAAAATGATAATATTCTTGATGTAGGAAAATCTATGAGAAATTTTTTTGAAAATATAAATTGTAATTCAATTACTACTTTAGACGTTAATCAGTTCGAAGATTATCCTGATATAGTATTTGATTTATGTGATCAATTACCGAAAGATATGGAGGGCAGATATGATAAAATTATCTGTCTAGCGGTGTTAGAACATGTATATAACCCATTTGAAGCAGTTGAAAATATAAGAAAAATGTTAAAAAAAAATGGCATTATCTATGGCTATGTTCCTTATTTATATAAGTATCATGCACCAGAAAATTTAAAATTTCAGGACTATTTTAGATTTTCTAAAGATGCTTTATCGTATTTATTTAAAAACTTTAGTGATGTAGAAATATATCCAGTAAGAGGCAGAATCTCTGCGCCGATAAATATTTTAATACCAAATAAAATTAAAATTTTTTTTGAAAAGCTAAGAATAAATTTACTGCTTGACAAACTAAGTTCAAAAAAAATAAATGCGATACAATGTAGTGGATATAACTTTATTATAAAAAGTTAATTTAAGAAATATTTTTTGGATCAGGCATACCAACCTTATTGTACCCAGCATCTACATAGTGAATTTCACCCGTTACACCACTCGATAGATCACTTAATAAATATACTGCAGAGTTTCCAACATCATAAATATCAACATTTCTTTTTAAAAATGAATGATCCTCATTCCATTTATATAAAAATTTAGCATCTCCAATGGCTGACGCAGCCAATGTTTTTATAGGTCCAGCACTAATTGCATTTACCCTTATTTGTTTTGCACCCAAATCTCTGGCTAGATACTTAACACTAGCTTCTAAAGCTGATTTGCAAACGCCCATTACATTATAATTAGGAATAGCTTTAGTAGATTCATATGTAAGAGTTATTATACTTCCATTTGTTTTCATAATTTTAGCTGCCTCTCTTGCCACCTCAGTAAATGAAAAACAAGAGATAAGCATGCTTCTTAAAAAATTTTCTCTAGAAGTGTTTAAATACTCACCATTAAGCTCTGATTTATCCGAGAATGCGATTGCATGAACCACAAAGTCAATGTTACCCCATTTGGATTTAATGTCTTCAAATAGTCTAATAACATCATCTTTTTTTTCAACATCACAACTGAATGTTATATTTGAATTCAATTTTTCAGCTAGAGGAACTACTCTTTTTTTCAATGCATCTCCTAAATAAGTAAATGCTAATTCAGCTCCAGCCTCAGCTAATTTTTGTGAAATACCCCAAGCAATTGATCTTTCATTGGCAACACCCATAATTAAACCCTTTTTGCCTTTCATTAAACTCATAATCTAAATCTTTTCAAAAATTAAAGTAGCATTGGTTCCGCCAAAACCAAAGCTGTTTGACATTACAGCTTTTAAATCAACATTTTTTTCTGTCTGTGTCACAATTGGAAATTTCTTAGCTTCCTCATCCATATCATTAATATTTGCTGATGCAGTAATGAAATTATTTTTCATCATAATTAAACTATAAATGGCTTCATGAACTGATGCTGCACCTAATGGGTGACCAGATAAAGATTTAGTTGAACTTATTTTAGGAATATCAGTTCCAAAAGTATCACCTACGGCGTTCAATTCCGTAATATCTCCTACTGGAGTTGAGGTTCCATGTGTATTTAGATAGTCTATTTTATTTTTTGATGTTGCCAGAGCCATTTTCATACATCTAACAGCTCCTTCTCCAGAAGGGGCGACCATGTCATATCCATCTGATGTTGCGCCATATCCAGTCAACTCTGCGTAAATTTTTGCACCCCTTGCTTTTGCATGTTCGAATTCCTCGAGAACTAAAACACCAGCACCACCAGCAATTACAAATCCATCTCTAGTTTTATCGTATGCTCTAGATGCTTTTTCAGGTGTATCGTTATATTTTGATGATAATGCAGTCATAGCATCAAACATAGCAGTCATTGCCCAATGTATTTCTTCACTACCTCCGGCAAAAACAATATTTTGTTTTCCCATTTGAATAAGCTCCATGGAATTTCCTATACAATGGCCACTCGTAGCACAAGCAGAACTCATGGTATAATTTGTTCCTTTAATTTTAAATGGAACTGCAAGAGTTGCTGATGCAGTACTAGCCATGGTTCTTGGAACAATAAATGGACCCATTAATTTTGGAGTTTTTGCTCTTGTTTTGTCTGCTGCCAAAATTACATTTTCAATTGAAGGTCCCCCAGATCCCATAACAATACCAGTTTTAAAGTTACTTACGTCTTTTTCTTCCAACCCAGAGTCTTCTATAGCCTCTTTCATTGCTATATAATTGTAAGCAGAACCAGAACCCATAAATCTTATAGTTTTCCTATCGATATGGTCTTCAAGTTTAATATTGGGTTTACCATGAATATGACTTTTTAAGTTGTGTTCTTTATATTCTTCAGAAAAAGAAATTCCTGATTTTGAATTTATCAGAGAATTTTTAACTTCTTCTTGATTGTTTCCTAAGCATGAAACTATACCCAAGCCTGTAATAACTACTCTACGCATTATTTAAATAATCCCACTTTTAAGTTTTCTGCTGAATAAATTTTTTTTCCATCAGCAAATAATATACCGTTTGCTAATCCAACAGTAGTTTCTCCTTTAATTAGAATTCTTTTCATATCAATTTCATAAGCTGCCATTTTTACATTTTTAAGAACTTCACCAGTAAACTTTACATTACTAACACCCAAAGCTCTTCCTCTGCCAGGATTTCCAAGCCAACCAAGATAAAATCCAACTAACTGCCACATAGCATCTAAACCTAAGCAGCCAGGCATGACTGGATCTTCTTTAAAATGACAATTAAAAAACCATAAATCATCTTTAATATCTAACTCAGCTTTAATTAGTCCTTTTTTATAAATACCCGTATTTTCTCTAATTTCAGTAATTCTGTCAAACATCAACATTGGAGGCAAAGGCAATTTAGCATTTCCAGGGCCAAATAAACCTCCTTCTCCACAGTTAATTAAGTCATTGAAGCTATAGGAGTTTTTTTTCATAAAGTTTAACCTTAATACTTGATTTCAAAGAAATATGACATTACTATAGTTTAGAATAATTATAAAGTATGACGTCAACACAATCAAATTATATAGAAAAATTAAGAAATTCTGGCTTAAGACCAACAAAACAAAGGATTAAAATTTGTGAAGTTTTGTTTAGTAGAGAAAAAACTTTTCATTTTTCAATAAATGATTTAACAAAAATTATTCAAAATCAACACAATCAAAAAATTTCACTAGCTACCGTTTATAATACTGTGCATGCTTTTTTAAAAAAAGGTTACTTAAAAGAAATTAATATCGGAAATAATATGTCTTATTTTGACACAAACACCTCATCACACCATCATTTTTATGATGAAGATACAAAAGAATTAATTGATATTAATTCTCAAGAAGTTGAAATTAAAAAAAAACCAATACCTCCAAGTGGAAAAAAAATAGAGGACGTAGAGGTAACTTTTAAAATATCTAAAAAAATCTAGTTTATAATCATTCTAAACTACTTGACTTTATAAATTTAACGTCTTATATTTAAAAAAATAGCGGAGGTTAATAATGAGTAGTGAGATAAACAATGACATAAACAAGTGCCCATTTCATGGCGAAGGAATACCACAAAAACATAATTCTGGAAAAGGACAAACCAATAAAGATTGGTGGCCAAACAGCCTGAACTTAAAAATATTAAGCCAACATTCATCATTGGTTAATCCAATGGATAAAAAATTTAATTATAAAAAAGAATTCAAAAAACTTAATTTTAGAGCTTTAAAAAAAGATCTTCATAAATTAATGACTCAATCCCAGAAGTGGTGGCCAGCTGACTATGGTCATTATGGGCCTCTGTTTATTCGCCTAGCTTGGCATGCTGCAGGAACTTATAGAACTGGAGATGGAAGAGGTGGAGCTGGAACTGGCAATCAAAGATTTGCGCCAATCAACAGTTGGCCTGACAACGTTAACTTAGATAAAGCAAGACTTCTTCTTTGGCCAATTAAAAAAAAGTACGGAAAAAGAATTTCTTGGGCAGATTTGTTTATATTAGTAGGAAATGTTGCACTTGAATCAATGGGCTTTAAAACGTTTGGATTTGGAGGTGGCAGAGAAGATATTTGGGAACCAGAGGAAGATATTTATTGGGGTTCAGAAAAAGAATGGCTTGCAAATAATAGATATAATTCAAAAAGAGAATTAGAAAATCCACTTGGAGCAGTTCAAATGGGTTTAATTTACGTTAATCCACAAGGTCCTGATGGAAATCCAGATCCTTTATTAGCTGCTAGGGATATCAGAGAAACATTTGGAAGAATGGCAATGAATGATTACGAAATAGTTGCTCTTGTTGCTGGGGGACACACTTTTGGTAAATCACATGGTGCCGCACCAGAATCACATAAAGGTCCAGAGCCTGAGGGATCTAAAATACAAGATCAATCCACTGGGTGGAATAGTAACTATAAAAGTGGTCTTGGAGCAGACACAATAAGTAGCGGAATAGAAGGAGCATGGACTTCAAACCCAATAAAATGGGATATGGGTTATTTTGATAACCTATTTGGATATGAATGGGAGCTAGATAAAAGTCCTGCGGGTGCTCATCAATGGAAACCAGTTAAAAATGGTCATGCTCTCAACATGACACCGGACGCACATATTAAAGGTAAAAAAAATCTACCAATGATGCAAACCACAGATTTATCTATGAGATTTGATCCTGAGTTTGGAAGGATCTCAAGACATTTTCATAATAATCCCGAAGAGTTTGCAGATGCGTTTGCTAGAGCTTGGTTTAAACTTACGCATAGAGATATGGGCCCTAAAGTAAATTATTTAGGAAGTGAGGTACCAAAAGAAGATTTAATTTGGCAAGATCCAATTCCTAAAAATAAAAATAAATTAAAAAATAAAGATGTTGAAGTACTTAAGACAAAAATTGCTAAGTCAGGACTTTCTATATCTCAGCTAGTTTCTACAGCTTGGGCTTCAGCCTCTACTTTTAGAGGCTCGGATAGAAGAGGTGGAGCTAATGGAGCTAGGGTAAGACTTGCTCCACAAAAAGATTGGAAAGTAAATAATCCTTCTCAACTCTCAAAAGTAATTAAACTTTATGAGAAAATACAAAAAGGATTTAACTCTAAAAAGAAGCATGTCTCTTTAGCAGATTTAATTGTTTTGGGAGGAAATGTTGGAATAGAAAAGGCAGCTAAAGATGCTGGTAAAAAAATTAAATTACCTTTCTCTCCAGGAAGAGGAGACGCTTCCCAAGATCAAACAGACATACACTCTTTTGGTTTGTTAGAGCCAAGTGCTGACGGTTTTAGAAACTATGCAACAGCTGATAGCACAACTCAAGCAGAAGAGTTATTAATTGATAAAGCTCAGTTAATGCAACTAAATGCTCCCGAGATGACAGTATTAATTGGAGGCATGAGAGTTCTTGGAACAAACTTTGATGGTTCAAAACATGGCGTATTTACAAAAAGACCTGGTAAATTAACCAATGATTTCTTCGTGAATTTATTAGATATGGATATCAAATGGAAGGAAGTCTCAAGCAAAGAAGATGTATTTAATGGTGTTGATCGAAAATCTGGAAAAGTTCTATGGAAAGGAACGAGAGCTGACTTAATTTTTGGTTCAAATTCTCAGTTGAGAGCATTAGCAGAAGTGTATGCGACAGATGATTCATCTGACAAATTTGTAAATGACTTTACAGCTGCTTGGACTAAGGTTATGAATGCTGACCGATTTGATTTACAAAAATAAAAAAGGAAAAAACTTATGGCGGAAGTGAGTTTTGAAGACTTTTATAAAGTACCAGATTTAAAATTTGATATCTCAAGACTCAAGAAAGATCTTGAAAAAGTTTTAGCTAGGAAAAAATTTAAATCCCCTGGCGTAACACATTTTGGAGCTATTCCATTAAACAGAGTTCCAAACGACGAAAGTTCAGTTGAAGGAAATAATGTTCGAGGAAAATATTGGACTATCGCTGATGAGACAGGCAAAGAGGTCTCTAGGGATATAGACATAGATGAATCTAAATATACAGAGCTAGTTCCAGATTTTGAAGATACTTATTTTAAAGAAGTATATGATACTTTAAAAAATAGATTTAAACTTGGAAGAGTAAGGTTATTATTAAAAGAGCCTAGATCTACTTTGAGTTGGCACAAGGATCCAGAACCAAGACTGCACATTCCTATTGTTACAAACAAAGGGTGTATGATGGTAATTGAAAATGTTGCAAAGCATATGCCAGCTGACGGCACAGCAACTATTACAAACAATAAAAAATTCCATAATTTTTTTAATGGTGGCGAACAGTACAGAGTTCATTTGGTAGCATGTGTTCTTGAAGATCCATTTAATTAGTTAAGAAGCTTACCCCAAAAATTATCAAATAAAATCCATCCCGTGATAGTTTCGTTTCTTATCTTACACCAATTATTCTTGCATTTTTTGAGTAAAATAAGTTTACCTTTCTCAGCAACAGCAATTGGCTCAGAAAATTTTGTCGGTTTTCTGAAAACAAAGTGATTCTTGATTAATATTACCGAGGAAGATCTCTTTAGCTGTGATGTATGTATCCATCCACTATTATGTTTGTGATCAATTATTCTTCTAAAATTTTCTTTTTTATCTATTATTTTTATTGGAAGATTTTTTTTTAGATAAATATACTTTATTGGATAATCAAAGCTAGGCCCATATCTGACATTTACTTTACTATTTTTGAGCATTACAAATTCATCAGCACTTACTATTTGAATTGGAAAATAAATTAAAAAAAAGATTATAGAGACAATTATTGATCGCATATACATTTTTTAATTTTTTTAAATTTAACTATTCTTTGTTTTAAATTTAATAAGTTTAAAATTAAAATTGAATTTCTCAATACATTTTCTGTTCCTATAATCGTCTTTATAATTTCATTAGCTTGCAAAGATCCAACAACACTTGCAGTGGTACCCAGTATTCCTTCCTGATCACAATTTAAAATCTCATTTGACGGTTTTTCTTGATAAAAACATTTTAAACAAGCACTGTTATTATTTTTAAAATCAAATACAAAAATATGACCATCAAATTTGCTAATAGCTCCAATAATTAACTTTTTTTTAAATTTAATAGACTTTTCATTCAATAAAAATTTAGTATCGAAGTTATCAGATGCATCAATAATAATTTGATATTTTGATATTAAAGCATCTATATTTTTTTTATTTATTCTTTTCCTATATGTTTTAATGCTTACAAATGGATTTATTGCCTTTAATTTTTTTTTCAATACATCAACTTTATATTTGTTCACGTCAGCTGTGTTAAAAAGGATTTGTCTATTAAGATTAGATAAAGACACTTTATCATTATCAGCAATGCCAATCTCCCCTATGCCGGCTCTACATAATAAATCAGCCACTGGGCAGCCAAGTCCTCCTGCACCGATGATAAATACTTTTGATAAAGAAATTTTTTTTTGGCCAGCTATACCAATATTTTTAAGAACTATTTGTCTAGAATATCTATCTAAATAGGTTTTATTAACATTCTTCATTTTCCAGTAGAACCAAAGCCGCCCTCTCCTCTAATTGTTTTTGGCAGTTCATTAACTTCCTCGAACGTAGCCTTGATAATTGGAACTAAAACCATTTGGGCAATTCTATCATGATTGTTTACTATGAATTCTTTATCTCCATGATTAAAAAGTATGACTTTTAATTCTCCACGGTAATCACTATCAATAGTACCTGGAGTATTAAGAACCGAAATATTATTTTTCGCGGCCAAGCCGGACCTAGGCCTAATTTGTATTTCTGTATTATCAGGAATTGCAATGGACAATCCAGTCGGTATCAACTCTGATTTTTTTGGCTTTATATGTATGGGTCTTTTAATATAAGCCATAAGGTCCATTCCTGAAGAGCCTTCAGTTTTATATATTGGCAATTTGACCTCAGAATTGATTTTTTTAACAAGAACCTTAACCATTTACTTTTAGTTCTTGAGAAATTTTTTCCACCAACTTTTTAGCAATCATTTCTTTTTTATCTAGTGGAATTCTTTGAATTTCAGAACTATCTTTTTGAAATATTTTAACTTCATTATAATCACTATCAAAACCTATTTTGTTATTAGATACGTCATTCGCAACAATCCAGTCACAATTTTTTTCTACAATCTTTTTTCGTGAATTTTCGTTTATATTAGTAGTTTCTGCGGCGAAACCTATTACTAAACTAGGTCTTAATTTATTATGTTTAGAAATATTTCCTATAATATCTTTCGTTTTTTCTATCTCTATTTTATCAAAATCAGTTTTTTTAATTTTATTAACTTTAATTTCTTTTGTTTTAAAATCTGCAACAGCTGCCGCAAATACTGCCACATCCACTGGTAAGTTTTCCAAAGTTTTCTCATACATTTCTTCTGCATTATTTACATTTATAAATTTTACACCATCCGGTGATTTAATATTTGTAGGTCCAGATATTAAGGTAGTTTCAAACCCATTTTTTTGGAGCTCATCTGCTATAGCATATCCTTGCTTTCCAGATGATCGATTTGTAATAAATCTAACTGGATCAATATATTCTCTAGTAGGTCCAGCTGTAACCAAAGCTTTTAAGTTATTATTTTCCTCTAAATTTTTGAAATAGTTATCTAATACATTTAAAATATCATTTGGATCTGAAAATTTTCCAGCTCCATATTCTCCACAGGCCATATCGCCAATAATAGGTCCTATTATTTTGTAACCTGCTCTTTCAAGTTTTTTTATGTTAATTTTATTAATTGAATTTTCCCACATTCTTACATTCATAGACGGAGCAAGAAAGATTATTTTATCTGAAGCAAGCGCTACAGTTGTGGCCAAATCTTGAGCTAAACCATTGCTTAGTTGTGCTATTTTGTTTGCAGTAGCTGGGGCGAATAAAACAATATCTGCCCATCTAGATAATGAAATGTGATCCATCTCCGCTTCATTTTTAAAATCAAATAAATCTGTATATACTTTTTCACCTGAGAGTGAGCTAACTGAAAGGGGTGTTATAAATTCTAATGCTCCTTTAGTTAAAATAGTTTTTACGTTACAATTACTTTTTTTTAACATCCTTATTAACTCCAAGGCTTTGTATGCTGCAACCCCACCACATATAATTAGTAATATTTTTTTGTTATGTAAATTTTTCATTTTCGGAATTAAAATACTATGATTGACAAAATTACAACAAATAATAATCCAATAATACTTTGATTTTTAAATGATTTTAATTCTAATTTTTTTTCATTCAATGCCGAATAAGTGTTAGAACTTTGAGGTATTTTTCCTGAAGCAAGAAATGTTAAAGCTTGGTTCGCTTTATCCATAACTTTAGGTAGTTCAGGAATTTTTCTTATAACTTCTGATGTATCTTTTAAAATACTGCTTATTTCATTTATAGGATCTTTTGTTTCCTTGAGCCATTTTTCCAAAACAGGCTGAGAAATTTCCCAAATATTTGCGTCAGGGTCAAGTTTTCTTGCAACTCCTTCTACAACAACCATAGTTTTCTGAAGTAAAAGTAATTGGGGTTGAGTTTGCATATTAAATTTTTCAGTGATTTCAAATAGTTGTTTTAATAATTTACCTCCAGAAATATCTTTAACAGATTGACCAAATATAGGCTCTCCAATTGATCTCAAGGCTTGTGCTAGCTCCTCAACATTTACATTTTGGGGAACAAGGCCAGCTGCAATGTGAACTTCAGCAACTTTTTTATAATTTCTTTGAATAAATCCATATAATATTTCTGCTAAAAATCTTCTATTAATTTTGTCTATCCTACCCATTATCCCAAAATCAATGAAAATTAATTGACCGCTATTATCTACTAATAAATTTCCCTGGTGCATATCTGCATGGAAGTATCCATCTCTAACAGCATGTCTTAAAAAATGCTGAATTATATCTCTTGCCAATGTTTTAAGATTCACACCAATAGAGCTTATCTTATTTGCCTCCCTTATTGAGATAGCATTAATCCAGTCTAGAGTTAAAACATTATCACTTGTCAGTTTCCAATAAATTTTAGGAATTTTAAATCCTACATCATTTCTTGTATTTTCATAAAATTCGTTAGCTGCTGCAGCTTCAAACCTCAAATCCATTTCGTGGTTTGTTATTTCTTTTAATAAAAAAACTACTTCTACCAACCTAAGTCTTTTTGTTTTTTTTACTAAAGACTCGATTGTATAAGCGAACAACATCAAAGCTTCTATTTCTTCATTAAAAACCTTTTTAATATTTGGTCTTAATACCTTTATTGCAACTTCTTTTAAAACTTCATTATCTTTAATTTGTGCTTTATGTACTTGTGCGATTGAGGCTGCTGCGATTGGCTCTGAAATATTTATAAAATCGTTATAATTTTCTTTGCCAATACCTTTTTTAATTTCATTTAGCGCAATTTCTTTTGAAAAAGGAGGAACCTTATCTTGAAGAGTTTGCAACTGTTCAGACAGTTTTTCTCCTATAATATCTGGCCTAGTTGCTAAAAATTGTCCAAGTTTTATAAAAGTAATCCCCATAGACTCCATCGATCTACAAAGTCTTTCTTCTTCATTGTAATTTTGATTTAAATTTCTCTTTCCAAATAATCCAAGCAAATTAAATAAAACTTTAATTAAAATGGGAATTTCGTAAATTTTTGAAACAATATTTAATGCATCAGATAAAGCTAATTTTCTTCCAATTTTAAATAAAGTTATTATTTTTCCTATCATTATATTTTCCACGCACTATGCAAAGCTACAATACCACCATTAAAATTTACATATTTACATTTTTGAAATTTATTGTTTTTCATCAAATTAATTAGCTGATCTTGATCTACAAATTCTTTTATACTTTTTATTAAGTATTCATAAGGTTTTTTATCACCCACAACATATTCTCCAATCACTGGTATAAGTTTTGAATAATTTTGATAAATAAAATCTAAATATTCATTATTAATTTTAGAAAATTCAAGACAAAAAAATCTTCCCCCAGTTTTTAAAACTCTATACGCTTCAGATAAAGTCTTATTTAAGTTTCTAGTGTTTCTTAATCCAAAACTAATTGCATAATAATCAAATTGATCGTCTTTATATGGCAAATTTTCTGCTGAAGAAATTTTCCAAGATATATTATTATAATTTTTAAGTTTCTGTTTTCCCAAGAATATCATTTTTTTATTTGGGTCTACACATTCAACTCTAGATTTATTATTTGTAGCGTCTAAAAAAAGCTTAGCTATGTCTCCTGTGCCACATGCAACATCAATTAATTTTTTATTTTGTCTTGGATTCATAGAATAAATTAATTTTTTTTTCCAAGATTTATGAATGCCGAGAGACATTAAGTTGTTCATTAAATCATATTTATCGTATACTTTATTGAATACATCGGAAACGAGATTTTCTGTATTTTGAAGTTTTTGTTGCATTTTTATATTTTTATTTATTGATAATATAGTCTGATATGCCAGAATTACCAGAAGTTGAAGTAGTAAAACAGTCACTTGAAAAATATATACTTAATAAAAATTTATTAAAAATTATTGTAAAGAATAAAAACCTTCGTTTTCCCATTCCTAAAAGTATATCTAAAACTTTATCAAATAAAAAAATCATAAAAATAAAAAGAATATCTAAATATGTTGTAATACAATTCGAGGGTATCATATTTTTAATAATTCATTTGGGTATGTCAGGAACTTTACATTTATACAAAAACAAAAAAAACTTACAAAATACAAATTTAAGTTTCTACCATTCAAAAAATCTTCCTAAAAAACATAATCATGTTTTTTTTGCTTTTCGAAAATTTTTGGTAATTTATAACGACCCAAGAAGATTTGGTTTTATTAAAATAATCAAAGGTGAATTAAATTTAATTAATTATTTTAAAAAATTAGGCCCAGACCCTTTTGAGGAAAATTTCAATTATTTATATATTAAAAAATATTTATCAAGAGTAGTTAAAAATATTAAAAATACTCTAATGGATCAAAAATTTATATCAGGTATAGGTAATATTTATGCAAGTGAAATCTTAAATTATTGCAAAATAAACCCTTTAAAATCTTCAAATAAGATTACAAATGTGGAAATAAAAAAAATTATTTTTTTCACAATTAAAGTTTTAAAGCTCTCAATTAAAAAAGGGGGAACATCAATCAATAATTTCTATTCAGTAAAAGGTAAGAAAGGTAATTACCAAAAAGAATTTCGGGCTTATAACAGGGAAAATGAAAATTGCAAAAATAAACTATGCTTAGGTAAAATTATAAAGATAAATATAGCAAATAGGTCGACTTACATGTGCAATATCTGTCAAAATTAATTAAAAAATTTAATTGACCATATAAAATTAGCAGGCTATACAATCGCGCAAATGGCAAATACTAAATCAGCAATTAAAACTAATAGA
>MDSZ01264103.1_pt1 | contig 22710 bp, 36 predicted proteins | sample 811201 | NCBI WGS metagenome assembly MDSZ01 (sample SAMN05326647, study PRJNA326480) | marine metagenome | isolation source: seawater | place: Indian Ocean: North | collected 2010 | reverse complement strand
TCATTTTAAATTCTCTCTAAAATTAAAAACTTGCGAAGCACTTACGGCAACTTTATTTTTTTCTTTTACTTTTGTTTCGTCAATTATCATGCTATCTAATTTTTGAGTCTGCAACGCTACTTTAACATTAAACTCTATTTTCTCATCTTCATCGTCTGCCCAAATCCTTAGAGATTCAAATATAAATGACTCCAAATCTCCTTTTGTTATATGAAATATCAATAGTGCTAATATTTCAACTGAATCATTAGATAGATCATCTATTTGAGACTCAACCTGAAAATCTCCAGTTTGTGAATCATAGTCTATTACTATTCTCCCAGACGAAGGCGGTTTGATGCTTTCTTCTAAAGATTCAAAATCAACCTTTTCTATAGAATCCAAATCAATTTTTTCTCTTTTTAAAGCATTGATGACTTTTTTAATTAATTTTTTCAAAAGGTTTCTCCTCTCATTCCTACCCATATAAGTCCAACGTTAGCCAAGGCATAAGAAATCCACACTAAAGCCCAAGCATAATCTTTTTTTAAGATATAGCAAATTCCTACAATCGCGTATAGGAAAAATACTATCATAGGCAAAAAGTTTATCAATAATTGTAATTTCATTTAAACACTACCATCAAAATGAACTCTATTTACTTTTACTGCTTTTGCACATTTAGGAAGATCTTTCAATGATGTAGCACCCACATAAGCACAGCAACTTCTTAATCCACCTTCAATATCATTCATAACAGTACCTGCTAAACCTTTATATGGTATCATCTTAATTCTACCCTCACTAGATGCATAAGAACTCATTCCGCCATTATGTTTTTTTTGAGCCTTTTCTGATGACATTCCATAAAAACTCAAGTGTGATTTTTGGTATTCTCCATCATCGTCAATTTCATATTCCCAATCACCCTCACACTCGTCTGTTCCCGCCAGCATACCGCCCAGCATCACAAAGTCAGCATTAGCCGCGAAAGCCTTACATACATCAGCAGGTATTCTACATCCACCGTCAGCACAAATCAGCCCCATTCTGCGTTCGCCATTTTTAAGACCATGAGCAGCATGACTACACTCAATAATAGCCGATAACTGTGGATACCCGACACCTGTTTTAAGTCGAGTTGTACAAGCACTCCCCGGACCAATTCCGATTTTTACTATATCTACTCCACCATGAAGGATTAGCTCCTGTACCATTTCAGGAGTACAAACATTACCAGCCATGATAATTGAATCATTAAAATAATGTCTAATCTTAGAACACCATTCAACAAATTTTTCAGTGTAACCGTTTGCAATATCAATACAAATATTAGGTGAGTGATGAATCAATGATTTTATTTTTAACAACCTATCAAGTTCATGATCACCCATGCCTACACTGATCCAAACATTTCTTTCAATATTGTAGTAGGCAAAATACTCGTCTATTGTTTCTGCATCATAATGTTTGTGCAAACACGTTACTGCATCGTGCTTGTTTAGTGCGGTCCCCATTTTGAAACTTCCAGTAGTGTCCATGTTTGCAGCCATAATTGGAAGCCCTGTCCATTCTTTTGTGGAATGAAAGAATTTAAATGTTCTCTTTAATTCAACTTCTTTTCTACTAGCAGCAGGCGACCTCGCTGGAACTAATAGTATATCGTCAAAATCTAATTTAGTTTCATCAACTATTTTCATATCATTCCTCCCAATCGTAAGAAGTAAACCATTTGCTAAAATCTGATTGTTTTAATACAATGGCTTGTTTTCCACCCATATAGTATATTGGTTTAAACAGATTATTTTGAACCGAATGGTTATACAATTTTTTTACTCTTGGCGACCACATGATTCCCCATTTGATTTGATCTTTTTTAGATTCAATTAGCTTAATATGTTTCTCAAGATCATAATCTTTTGGTTTTTTCATATTAGTTCCACATTTAACTGAATTGTAAATAAACAATATACTTGCAGACTCTTTTACATAAGCCTTCAAGTCATTCTGTTTTAGTGTAAATTTACCAGAAGTAGGAACCCATTTTATTTCTAAAGGCTCATCTACAAGTTTAGCATCTAAACCTTGACCCTTTATTGATCCAGAAATTTTATAGTCTGCACCGGCTGTATTTCCTTTAGCTATAAATTCTCCATTATTATCACACCCATTATTGTCCCAAGATGAAACATCAAGCAAATCTCTGCTTTCTACTCTGTCTAGCCACTCATGAAAAAAGTATTTTTCTAACATTGTAGAAAATTTTATATCTTTTTTAAAAGTGTTACTGTCTCTATAATCAAATCTATTTGCCACTACTGCCAAACCCCTTATCTCCACGTTCACTTGATGAAAGATCGTCTACCTCGACCATACTAACTTCTGGCACTTGCTGAAATAGTATTTGTGCAATTCTATCTCCTTTTTTAATTTGAATATTTAAATTATCATCTGACAAAAGAGGTATTCCATGATTAGTATTATGTAAGCAAACCAAGACTTCTCCACGATATCCAGAGTCAATAACTCCTGCTAGAATGTCTGCACCATTTTTAACAGACAAACCAGATCTTGGCCAAATTAGCCCAACCCATCCTTCTGGAATTTGTAAAGACACACCAGTTTTAATTGTTTTTCTTTGACCAGCCTGTATTGTACAATCGTGCGTAGAATATAAATCCCAACCCGCATCAAATTGATTTGCTTTTGTGGGGATTTTCGCATCTTGATCTACAATTTTTACTCTAACTTTTATACCATCTATATGTACAGATTCAATATCTTTAAGTTTATTTAAAAGTGTAGATGCTCTCTGATGGTTTACAAGCATATTCATTCTAGACTCATGATCTTTGTGACTCATACAATTACCTCAAATAATTTCTAATAGCTTTTCGGCAGTTTTTTGCCAAGTTAAATTTTTACTAGTTTCAATTCCAGATTGATTTATTTCTGGTTTTGTTTTCCATTGCTCGTAAACATCTCTTAGATGTTGAACAAGCTGTTCATATGAGCTTCCTTCTAAGGATGCCCAAGTTCCATTATCCCCGGTGAACCATTTTGCATCATAAGCAGGCTCCTCTTCTGTTATATCTATCAATTTAGAATTTTGTACATTGCAAAACTGAGTATGTGCTGAATAATCTGTTATTATAACTTGTTTGCCACAAGCCATCATCTCAAGTGCTTCAAGATTCCAGCCTTCTGATTTTGCCGGAAAAACACCACAATAAGTTTGTTTCATTATCTCAGAAAGCTGATGCTGATATTGAACCCTTTGAATATTTTTGATTCTGCTGTCTTCATAAAGAGACTCCCAATAAGCTTTCTCTTGTTCGTTTAAAAATGGATTATGGGTCATCATCCAAAGTTCTACATTTTCATTTGAAGAAAAAGCGTCCTTGAATGCTTTGTGTAAAACATCATGCCCTTTTCTTACTTCCCATTTTCCACAATTAAAAAATATACATTTTTCTGTATTGTTTAAAGAGCCTGTTTCATTAAATATTTCTCTGTCAACACCACATTCTACCACATGAACAGCCGGTGATGTCCAATCGGGCACATTATATAGGATATCTTTAGCCCACTCGGACGATACAATAATTTCATCTGCTGATTTAAGATGTGTCAACCTTCTGTTGTCTAGTTTGTTTACCTCAAAGAAAGGCCAAGCAATAAACTTTCCTTTACCAACCCTATATTCTAGTTGGTTTTCATGCCATATTTTTAGACATGTTGCATCGTGTTGTAAGTTCGATTGTTTATTAATATCAATTCGTAGCTGATATGTTTCTTCTTCACTCAATTCTACAGGAGGAACTATATTTTGAACATCTGGTATTGGCCAGAGCGTTACATCAAGCTTATCATTTAAGCTATTCAATTCTTTCCATACATTATACCCCACAACTCCATATCCTAAAGAATTTATGGGGACATTCAAATTAATCTTCTTCAACTGATTGATCCTCTAAAAAATAAGATGAAAAAAATAAAGCTATTCCAAGTTCTATTAACATGATTTTACTCCAAATAAAAAGCCATAGATACTACTCTATGGCAATTATACTCTTGCAAACTAAAAAACGTTTGGCAAAAGTATGTATATTAAGTTTTTTTGATTACATCATCATTAAGGTGTGTGATAATTTTAGATGCTGTGTTTTTAAATATAAACGGTGCAAACGAATGTGTTATGCAGCAAAATCCAGCTATAACTAAAAAAGCCCCTATATAAAGTGCATGTAACATGTGCTGAAAGTAGCTCATGCCGGTTTCTTTTAAATGTTTCATTCTATGTAAATCCCGTGGGGCCATTCCATAGGAATTCTCCAATCAAATCCATCCCATTCTTTTAAGCAATGGTCATGAATACAACTTGGGTCTCCTGAAATCCAAAAGGCTATATTTGGTTCTGAAAAACACGTTTGGTTGCAATGAAGACACTTATGGGTGCGTGGCATGATGCAAATAACTATTGCAAATGTAAAAATTATTAAACATAAATATAATATTTTTTTTAACATATTTTAAAACCATATATATTGCATAAAAAATGCCAGTTTGGATAATAAGGTACTGGCAAACCCCAGACAGCTTACGCTGCCAAAGCAAGATTTTCATCTGCAATTAAAAGTTTGATAGATTTTTATACTGGCCCTTCTATCAACCAGTGCATGAGATATACTACATCATATTGTGGATCGAATCTATTTCACCCCCTTAGTTTGGCAAGTGGAGGTGTGCGGTACTGCCCCGCAGTCTCCTACAACATCAATAATAATCTTTATACATGCTTTACCTCCAGCTTCTTACTCTAGCTACTCTATTGCCATCTCTGGCAGTAGCATCGCCTGTAAGTTTCATTTTACGATTTGGCACACAGGTGTTTGGAATTTTTCCATTAACACTATACCCCATACCTTCAAATCTTCCGATACACGGACCAACATGACAGTTTTTGTGATACTTAATCATATAGTCTGCTTCCGCTTGGCATTTTTCTTGGTCTGTTATAGCATCTCCCCATATAGAGTTATCTAGCGTGGGAAGTACCAAACAAAACATTAAGCTTAGTGTTTTAATCATAAATCTCTTCCTTGAATATTTCATTTACCGAAAAATCTTTTTTGCAAAATCCACCAAAAGCTTTTAATAATACTCTTGTGGTATATTTTACCATCCTTTTCTTTTAGTCCAAAATGTTTTAAAGAACAGCTTTTACAAAACCAAAGAAAACATATTCTACATCTAAAGCTTTCTTCACAACTTATTTCTTTATCACATTCTGAACATCTCATATAACTATTCGCAACAAGACCGTTTTGTAAACTTAGCTAGTCTTGAACGAACAGGCTTTTTCGCGAATGCTGAACGCAAAGGCTTTTCTGCTTTAAATTTTTTAAATACATTGACTGGCATACATACTGTATTTTTAATAATCTGTGCTGATGCACAAACGGTAGCATTGGCAAAGTCTCTAACGGGTTGACACGCATCGTGTGCATTTGCATTAGAAGAGCCGAACATGATAGAAACGGCCAAGCAAAATCCAACTACATACTTCATTTATTTCTCCTTGTAAAAAATATAAAAACCAATAAAACTATTTTACTGGTGACTTCTTGTTCTTTTCTTTAAGCCATTTTAGTACTGCACTTGGTGGTTTTGATCCAGTAAATCTGCTAACTTCATTCCATGAATCTTTTTCTCTTTTATATAAAACAACAAGAGGTATGGAACTAGGTTTTGCTTTTTTTACCCAAGCAGCAGATGTTTTGTCCTTATCATCAACATCTACTATAAAATAACCCTTAGTTTCTTTTTTAAAATAATTTTGTATTTCTGCATCTGATTTAATTGATGCTTTTAACGCTCTACAGGGACCACACCATACAGCACTAAACTGCATAACAATTACGTCCCCCTCTTTATATTTTACTTCCTTATCTTCACTATCGTCCTCTTGTTTTGACAATAATGCAGATTTTCCAGAAAGTGAAATATATTCATCTAGATTTCTGTCACCATGACATGAACCTCCACAACAACCCATTATGACAACTCCCAAAATAATTAGTCTGATAATTAACGACATCTTAAACCCCTTTCGTGTTTTAGTGTTTAATAACCGTTCCTAACCTCCGTACATCTTTTTGTTTTTAATCCAAATATTTTTAATAGTAAAAATTCAAGTGTTCTCCAAAAATAGATAAGCTCTAGCACTGGATTTGTTAAATTTGTTATTGTACAATAATATTTATTGTATGGCTTTTTATGATGAAGTGCATGTTGATGTCTAGTTTGTACTATAGCAGTATCTTGCAAAAATTTTATAAACCAGTTGAGTTTTGAGATAGGCGTATGATTCCAACCATGAATTTCATTGCCTAGAAAACCAGCGATTAAAATTGTTGTTGCAAAAGGCCAACATGACCATCCATAAAAATAGTAAGCAATAAAAATTGCTATGGATGCTGGGATAGCTGTAATGTAGTTTCTTTGTATTGCATTACTCATTGTTATCATCCAATTAGGATGTTGATGATGAATAATATTAGGTTCTACTACATTCTTTCCTAACCCAAAAGGCCAGTCAGGTACGCCATATGTATCTTCTATCCAGTGTACTAAGCCAGTTATAAAGTCTGCCAGTATAACACACATAAATATTTTTATCACAAGCATTTCAACCCCATTCTAGTTGACAAAGCTAATTAAGCTAATACAACTATTAAAAAAATGGGGAGAATCCATCTCCCCGTGATCATTAGCCTCCAGCTAATACATTTGGCCACCAACCAGCAGCAACACCAATAAAGTATACACCGACTGCCAAGCCGCCAAAGAATGCGGTTCGTCTAATCAATCTATGCTTTTTAATAAATTGACCTAATGGCCCGTTAAATAATCGCATCTTAAAACCTCCAATTTTAAAATAATATAAAATTTGCTTGCACAGTGCTTGCAATTATTAAGATCACGCTTGAATATCTTTTAATATATTTTTAGCATCATCTTTTACTATATTGTGCGGCCTGCCGTCTGTTGCTGTATATCTAGATGTTCTATTCATATTAAGATGATCGTATATAGTCCAAGCTAAATCTTCTGGAGTGCAGCGACCATCTTCAACATCGTCTGCATTTGGACTTGACGACCCAATCGTTCTTCCCATTTCATATGATCCACAACTAATCATGAGGGGTGCTAGTTTGCCAAAATGATCACGACCTTGATTTTGGTTTACTTTAGGCGTTCTTCCAAATTCAGATGTTACAATTAGCATCACTCTTTCATATAGACCTCTTGATTCTAAAGTATCCATTATTTTTGCTAAGTAATGATCTAGCTCTGCTTGTTTTGTCTGGAGTGACTGGCCAATATTTTGGTGCATATCCCAGCCTCCATAGCTTAATGATACAAATTTAGAGCCAGCTTCTAGCAATCTAATTGCAGTAAGTGCATCTTGTCCAAGCGTGGCTTCTTTAAATTTATTGTAATCTTTATCTTCTTCTACCCTGAATGCCTTTGATCCATTTCCAAGAATAATATCTACTGATTGATTACGTAAATCTCTCCAGTCCTTAGCCAATTGTTGATCTTTTGCTTTAAAACTATTGTCTATGACATTTAAAACATTAATTCTTGTTTTAAAATCTTCACTTTTACGCATGAGTTGTAGGTCTTTTCTACCCTCTTTGGTTGCATCGAACCCAGTATATTTACCGCCTAACCAAGCTGCACCATTATGGTCATACTTTCCTAGTTTTACATATGTAGGAAGTCCATCGTCTGTATTTACACCATGATGTTTGCTCATCATAGATCCATAGCTAGGCCATTTAGAACTTGTTCCAGCACCAAAATTTGCTTCTCCAGTTACAACCCAATGAACGGCAGATGCGTGATTTTGATCTCTGTGACCAAAAGCTCTAGGTATAACTATTTTATTTGTGCGTTTTGAAAGCTCTTTAAAAAGACCACCCAATTCTATTCCAGCAACATTTGTTTTTATATCGCCAGTTACAGATCTCCTGTCAGCAGGAGCAAGAGGTATAGGATTAAAAGTCTCAATATGACTAGCCCCACCACCAAGAAAAAGGAACAATACTGCTGGATCGTCAGTCTGCTTATCGTCTGCGATAGTCGCTGTAACATTTCCGAATGCATATGTACCTACTCCTAACTTTATAAAATCTCTTCTTTTCATAGTTGATATCTTCCTTTTATAGCTCTATAGTTTTGAAATAATTCCTTCTCACCTAAAGGACGATTATAAATTCTAACAGTAAGAACATTTCCGTCTAAGAAACCCCCACCAGCACCGGGTTCTGTGCCGATATTAATGTCTCCAGTTCCAGTGTAGCCGATAACGGTTGAAGCGATACTATCCACCACGCCATTCAAAGCAATAGCTATTGATGGTTCCAGCATTAATTGTGTCTGAGATACTATGAGAGCGACATGATATATTGTACCCGTACTCAATGCGGAAAAATCTGGTTGTTCGGCAGATCCAGTTATAAAAGTAACGAGTTTAGAATTAGTATGCACTCCAAGAAATATTCTACCAGTACCCGATCCGGCCTCTTGAGAAAATATCGTCCTCGATCCAAGCGAGTCAAACTTTACAACTGCCTCGTAAGTAAAATTAGTAGAATTTTGAGGTGTTGGCAAACTTCCTAGTGATATTGCTACGCGATCATTAGTGCCATCAAATACAATACTACCGGCATTCGCGGTGTCAAAGGTGGGGCTATTGTGTAATGTGCCATTATTGTTTCCTGCAAGATCAGTCCACGTAGTCCCCGCACCCGGATAACTTCGATCATTAGCTGCGTCCAAGCAAAGGACCAGTCCATCTTCAACTATATCAGGTCCAGCATTGCTTCCCATTATTGATACCTCCCTTTTGTTGCTCTATAATTTTGAGCTATTTCCTTTGCAGACATGGCCTGATTATAAACTCTAACGATAGATATTTTACCGTTCCAGTATGTAGCAGCGGGGCTTGAAGGAGTTCCTCTACATCCAATGACTGAACCTCCTCCTGCTCCAAAGTCTAAATCATTTCCTTGGGCAGTGTTTGGAGATCCTACTACGGCTATAGAACCATTGAGATAAATATCTTGTACCCCCGCAGCTTTTACGCAGGTTAAGTTCGTCCAAGATCCGCCGCCAAAAGGAACAACACTAGCTGTATCGGTAATAGAATTGTATCTAGTTGTAATTCTATATGCAGTTCCATTCATTCTAATTTCTATATACTCTCCTGTACCATTGTTAAAATTAAATAGAGCGAAACTAGAGTTATTTGCGTCAGAGTCCATCCAGATGTCTACAGTAAACTCAGTGTTTGTACTAGAAAAACTGGAGGCATCTAAGTTGGTAGTAACGTGATCATCAGTTCCATCAAACACTATTCCTCCACCGTTCTCGGCACTAAAGCTTGGGCTATTGACAAGTGTTCCATTATGTTGTTTCGCAGAACGGTCAGTCCACACAGTACCCGCACCCGGATAACTTCTTTTATTAGCAGCATCCAAGCAGAGTACCAACCCGTCAGTTATTATGGAAGGATTATAACTAGTCCCCATCAGATAAACCTCTTCTTGGTAGCTTCATAATGATTTAAAATTTCTTTTTTTGTTAATGCTCTTCCGTAAAAAAGAATCTGTGCTACAGAGCCGTCTAAATACTTGTCATTAAGCACACCTATTCTTTGAGGCCATGTCGCCGGATCGGTAGCAGTTGATGCTGCCCCATAAAATAACTTATCTCCTGTTCCGCTATAAGTTAAAGTTTGGGGTTCACCATCAATGTACATTACCATGTCTTCAATTAAATCGTTCCAAACAAAAGCACCGTGATACCATCTGCCGGTATCCACATTGGCGGCGGCACGCTGACCAGTTCTTCTAGCACCGCTTCCAGCACTTCCTCCATCGCCAATTTGCATGGACAATTTTGCTGATGCATTAATATTGACAAAGAATCCATAGTACCTAGTACTGTGCCAACGCAATGAGAACAAACCTTGTGCTGATGAATTTTGATCAATCTTAAACCAGCACAACATGCTAGTAGGAAAGCCCGGATTTAGTGTCTCTGAATTAAAAACAATATAGTCATCAGTGCCATCAAATGTAAATGCACCACCATTCTCGCTCGTAAACCCCACCCCATTTGTTAAAGTTCCAGCAACTGGATCTTGAGGTTGATTGTTATCTGTAGTAACACTATTTGGCCTAAGCTTAACAGGCTGATTTACAGGAAGTGGTCCGAACAACAACAGATCATTCGCAGATGTACCGGCCCCGGAATAACAGCGAGGATTGGCTGCATCTACAGCAAACAAAAGGCCATCTTGAGAAATTGAGGGAGAATGTGCTAATCCCATTACTCCGACTCCTCTACCCACCAAACTCCATCATTAGCATTAAGAATCGCCAGAATCTCACTATGAGAATACTCTTGACTCTTGGTAGTGCAGGCGGCTACACTTGAAGGCATGTCACCTTCATATTTTACAAATGTCAATGTCTCATCTACGCTTTTGCGTACAGTTGAAATAGACGTTTCTAAAACCTGATCAAAGTCTATCAAACCTAAATCACTAACTGAAATTATCACGTAATGTCTATGATCATAATTACTATGGCTCATTTTTTTTCCTTATATAAGTTTTTAATTTAACCTTTTACCGGTGAAGATGCACGCCATTGCCAGCAACTCCAATATCTTGCTTTCCATTTTGGTCCGGGATTAGAACAATTATGTCTTGCTCTAAAACTTTTTCTTCTTTTTGGGTCGTCTCTTTTTATTTCCATGTTTGGGTCGCCAAAGTTTACTTTTACTACATTACCCTTTTCATTTTTAACGTAGACAGAAAATTTCTTGGGACCATCTGGAGTTCTGAATGGTTTATTTAGTTTAACTTTTTTACCATCTTTTACGGCAGCGTCTTGCCATGTCATTGTAGGTGGAGCAGTAACCTGATTCTTTCTAACAAAAGAAGTGTGCTCTTTCTCATCTTTTTTCTTTTTAGCTTTGAATTTACTAGGTGGTGATGCTCCGGGTTTATGCCAATCTGCATGTTGTTTTTTAAGCTCTTTTTCTACAATCTTTTTTGGCAAGCCATAACCTTCTGTTTGCTCTTCTGCCCTGACCAGCCTTCTTCCATTTTTGCTATAAACCCCCGGTCTTTCAAAATAATATGTTTCACCAGTAAATGGATCTTTATAAGCATAAGATGCTCTGGCATCTTCTCCACCATGTTTTCTATACCAATCAAAAAATTCTTTTTCTGTTTTTCCCGGTATATATAGAATTGAATTATCAGCCGTAACAGACTTATGAACTCCATCCATGCCCAATTTCTCTGCCATTTTCATGGCCTTTTCCTTGGATACAAAAATGTAGTCTTCCATTGGTCCTGCTTTTTCTTCAGAGCTTTTTGTCTTGTTTTTACGCAACATTTCAAAATCTTCTTTGGTAATTTTACCGTCTTTATTTTTATCAAGAGCTTCTTTTTGCTTTTCCGTCATCGCTGCTTTTGATGATCTGGGGTGAGAAGATGGTAAAAGATCGTTGTCTTGTTTGTAATTAGGATTGCTTGGTCTTCCATTTCTAAGCAAATATAAAAATGCATTCACTCTTGCCATAGCCCATCCATCTCTGCTCATTTTAGGTGCATGACTTGTGCTATAAGCACCTGCACCTCTTCTGTAAACGGCTTTTAAAGCACCCAAGGAAGCTTTACTTCCCTTGCCTTTTTTGTTGTGTTCTGCAATCTTACTTTTTAATCTGTCAATTGTCTTTTGACTAAAAGTTATTTTACCCTTGTCGTCTTTAGCACTATCTGGTTTATTTTTCTTAGAGCCTTTTTTCTGATCTTTTTTAGGTGCTGGTGTTTTGCGTGGATCATTTGGTCCCGGTTTACCCCTTTGAAGAGCCTCTGCATGGTCTGCATAACATTCTACTTCAGCCTTACTCATTTCTTCTCTTAGCTTTTTTTCATACGCATCATGAGTTTTTCCGGGCATATATACTTTCTTTTCAGGATCTTTTTTGCTGGGGTGATCATGGATACCATCAAGCCCAAGCTCTTTCGCACGCTTCATTGCTTCTCCGGGATTATCATAAACATCTCTTTGAAGCTCTTTAGACTGTGCTCTTTTCAATTGTTCTTGAGTAGGTCTGCCTTCTTTGACAGTTTTTGCAGGTTTGTAGTTTTTGCCTTCGCGTAGCTTTTTTCTTCTAATGTTTTCCCAAAGACCCGGACGGTTGTTCGCCCAATCCCATTCTTCGTCATCATCGCAATTACAATCAGACTCTAAATACTCTGAGTCTTTAGGAATATAAAAATTTGATTCATTAATTTCTTCTGTAAAACCATCAGTCAATGCAAGCATTGCACCACAGGCCATTCCGTCTGAAAAGCTCATGCCTTGTTGATATCCACATTCTAGCACATATTCTATCTCAGCTTCAGAAAGCTCAAACCCTTGGTCATATGCCATTTGAGAAAACTTTTTTGGCCCCTCTATTGCTATTCCTTGCTTGATTGCTTGCTTTTTAGCATCTCTTCCTGTATAGCATTTTCCTTCATCTCCCCACTTCCATCCGTTTTCACTACATTTTTTCAAAGGCATTTTATTTTCCCCTTATAAAATTTATAAACTTTGTAAAAAAGTTCTTTTTTGATTCTGGTTTCTTGAGCTTAAATTTTTTATCAAAATTGTATATTTTTTTAGCCTTTTGCCTATACATGTTTTGAGATTTAAAAAAATCACTATCGCTTAAATTAGAGTCTCCACGCATATTTTTCCTAACCAGTAAATAAATGCTGCTGTTAAAAATCCTAAAAATAAACCATATAAAAAAGAATTATCATGCTCTTTAACAGCAACAAACTGTTTATTTGGTAAATCTTCTTTATTGTTCAAAGCACGCAATCTTGCGTCTTTCATATCTGCTTCAGTGAATAGATAGTCACTGTCGTTTTCTTCTGTTCTTATGTGGTAGTAGAAGGGGTTGGCTGATCTATACTTGTCTTTATTTGTTAATCGGTAAATTGTGGAATATTTGAACATAAAGTTACCCTTTCATCTAATTAAAAACGGTATTCTATATGTTATATACACCTTTTAAGTTAATAAAAAAGAGCCGATAATGTAAAAATACAATTATCGACTCCTTTATTTTGTGGACCTATTGGGAATTGAACCCAAAGCCTCTATGAGTTAGTGCATGAAAGATAGTAATGAAAGGAATTAAAATCTAACTTTATCATAGAGAGACACCAGTCGGTCCTATTAGAATGGGACTTCTTCCTGAATTTCTTCTGTCTGATTGCTTTTACTTTTTGTGGAGCCAGAAGAACCACTAGACCTTGGACCAAGGTTGACCTTTTCTGCGACTACACGCAACTTAGATCTATTGACACCTTCTTCTGTTTTCCAAGTATCAAGACTCAATCTTCCTTCAACCATAACAAAAGTTCCTTTTGTAAGGTATTCAGACAAAGCTTCCGCTTGCTTACCCCAGAGTGTAATGTCTAGAAATGTAGGCTCTTCTTGACGCTCTCCATCCTTAGACCATTGACGATTTGAGCATAGCCCTACATCTGCTACTGCTGTACCATTGGGCGTATACCTGAGTTCAGTGTCTCTAGTAACTCTACCTGAACCGACCCACTTATTAAGATCACTCATTTACATATTCTCCACAAATTAAGTTAAATACTAGTTCCGCGATAACGCAAAGCTTTACGTGCCAAGCGTCTTGCATAGGTTGTTCCATTGTTACGAATCAACCTTCTAAATTCACCAGCAAACTGAGTGTGTGCTAGTCTACCAATTACCTCTCTTGTCGTAAGAGATCCAGTGCTCCAATTGGAGATCATTTTGCTAACCTGACGATCTGATTCAAGCAAAAGTCCCCAATTAACAGATTCAATAGTCTTCATTGAAAATCCTTTCTATAAAAAAGTTAAAGTTGTTCACTCTTGTTATACAATACAATTATACTGTGGTTTCCACATATAAAAATTAATCTTCTGATTTTGTCGTTGATTCAAATGGATTCGGCAAAGCAACTTGTGTGGTCTCAGTATTTGCTACTGGTTCTGGTGCAAAAGGTGTTACTTCGCTTTGTTCCTTTACAGAACTTTTGCACTCAGCAAGGTGTTGCTCTAGTTGCTGTGCATATTGTGTAGCCTGAACCGCCTGTGCTTTAGCTGCTTCCAATTGTTCTTCTACTTGTGCTACGTATGCTTCTGCCATTTGATTTAGCGTTACTGCCATTTTATTATTCCTCACTTGTTATAAAAAGTTTTAATTGATTTGATTCTAGTATTATCTATCTGGATTATATCCACTACATCTCTAGATGTTGAAATGTCTTCTTTTGTTTTTGTGATTATATAGTTTATAAAAATAACTTTGTTCTTATAGGCAACCTCTTGAATACTGATACTGATCATGTCGTATTCTTTAAATATGCTCTCATTATACAATAGTAATTGATTTTTGCCCGATATAACACCATTAGAATTTGAAAAAATTATAGAATCTGAATACGTTTCTTTTAATTGGTTTAGATCCTTTGCAGCAAAAGCTGACAAATATTTTTTTGCAAAATTAACCCATATCATTTGCAAACTCTCCTGAAAGCGGTTTACCATTTCTTTGCTCTATATCAATATTATACTCTGCAATCTTGTCACGCAATACTTTTTTGTTGAAATCTATAAAATTTACTGCCCATTTTTTATTTTGATCTATAACATTAATCAATGTAGGCACACAAGAGTACAAAGATTGCGGTGTATCTTCATCTAGTTTGTTTTTATATACAAATGATCCAGCGGCCTCTGAAAGATCCATACTAATCCAAAACATTTCCCCATCTAAAGATGTTGATATAATTTGTTTTAACTTATCTGTTTTAAATATGTAGGGGCATTTAAAGAATATAGAACTTTTATCTGGATGTATCTCAGAGTTTTTATCAGCAACGGAATTAATATTTCCCATTTCAGTTAGTCTGCAATATGACAATTGATTTTTAATACAATCTTGTTTTAAGTAATTTACTTTACTATCATCTATTTTTTCTACTAACAAATTATTGTTAGGAACGAACACTATATATTCATCATCGAGTTCAGATAAATAATTTAGAATTGTTTCTTTTTGTTTAGTTTTATCCAATGGAATGATCAATACATTCTCATTTTCAGTAAATTTTTCAATCTCTCCAATTTGTATTTTCTTTAAATCTTCTTCTTGATTGTCAATGCAAAATACATATTTCATTTTAACCTCCATACGAGTTCAGCTTATCTACAATATATTCTATGTCAGATTCTGATAGTTTAGGATACAGAGGAACGTAGAAACCGCACCTAGCAAGACTAGCAGATATAGGATAGTCAGAGGTGGCATAAGACCTCAAGAAAGATTGCTCACTCATGGGCTGGAAATATGTTCTTGAATCAATTCCATAATTTGCTATGTGCTGTCTAATATCATCTCTTTTTTGTTCAGAGTCTGTGAGTATAGGCATAACCCAAACTCCAGAATTTTCTGTTGGGACACTTCTTCTTGCAATATTCATGTGAGAATTTTTAAGCATCCATTCATAAAATGACCTAATTTTTCTTCTTTTCTCCATAAATGCATCTGCCTTTTTAAGTTGTTCAAGACCGATGCTGGCCTGCATGTCTGTCATTCTATAGCCAAACGCTCTTTCGGTATGGCAAAAATGTTTTCCGGGAGTAAATGCGTGCATTCTTACTCTGTCAAGTCTATCTTTGACTTCTTTGCAATCTGTTACAATCATACCGCCTTCGCCAGTTGTAATATTCTTGTTAGAATAAAAACTGAATATGGCAAGTTCAGCGAAAGATCCTACGGGTTTACCATCTAATGTAGCAAAGTGTGACTCAGCACAATCTTCGATTACTTTGATGTTGAACGAATCACAGTAATCTACAATATCTTGTATATCAGTAACGGGTTCTCCATAAGTATGAACAACAATTACTGCTTTAGTTTTAGGAGTGATCACTTCTTTAATTTTATTCAAAGAAATATTTCCAACATCAGATTCAGGATCTGAGTCACAGTAAACTGGATTAGCACCAGCGAGCAGAACAGAGTTTCCCAAAGCAACCATAGTCAGATTGGGTATAACAACATCGTCACCTTCTTTCACATCAGCAACATGAAGTGCCAGATGCAATGCTGTAGTTCCTGAATTGCAAGCAGATCCGTATTTTTTGCCACAAGTTTTAGCTACTGCATCTTCAAATTCAGCTACTCTTGGACCTTGAGAAATCCAGTCATTTGTTATACATCTTCTTAATGCCGCTTCTTCTTCTTTTCCGATTTGTGGCTCGGCAACCCAAATCAATTTTTCTGCTGATTTATTTAGTATGGGGTCCATGTTATTCTCCGTATTCTATATATATTTTTTTGCCACTTTTATTATAGTAGTAGGCAGATTCTTTATTGTCAAAAGTAAATGCTTTTATTATATGCGATATATCTTTTGCATCCTCAAGGTCTTTTCTAAAATAGATGTTACCACCATTGTTAGGCTTTGTTTTATATGTACCTTTTAGTATCTTATTAAAGTTTTTCTTGAACATATCAAACAATAAATCCATACATCTTTCATACAAAGATTGAGATGTATCGCTTGGATATATCAATGTTTTTCTTATTTGAATTATAGGACCACTATCAATGTTGTGATCTATGACATGAAGACTTACGCCTGTATGTTTTTCTTTATTTATTAAGGACCAGCTATATGCTCCTGCCCCTCTATAGTCTGGAAGAATACCCGGATGAAAGTTTACACATCTTTCTTTAGATTCAATGAACTTTTTATCTATCAGAGTATCGTACAGAGTTGATATGAATATTTCACAATCTTCTATAGATCCTAACTCAAACCCATCAGGCATATTTGACTTAGCCCATTCTGTACATCTAGACCCTATCTCTCTGGATGATGCAATACATACCTTTTTCACTTGTCAATTTCCTTTATTATATTCTTGCAAAAATTTTCTAGGCTGAATCTTTCACAAAATTTTCTTCTATCTTTCAAAGAATATCTTGATGGTCTTTCTTCCCACATTTTTTGCAGTGATTCTTTCATTGATTCATATGTTGGCTTAAAATAATTTGCACGATCTCCAAAGTAATCTTTTGCTCCCATATACGGAGAATTGCATATTAAAACCTCTTTGCCTATGTAATATGCTTCGACCAGAGACATTCCTCCTGTTGAAGCCTCATACCACGGGCATATCACAAATGAAGAGTTAGCAATCCATTGTTTATACTCATCCCAATCTTTTATGGTTTTATCTTTGCCTCTTCCTCCATGCTGATACGGAATGTTTAGTTCTGAACAAGCACGTTCTGCCCATCCAGCATGTCTATCTGGGATCGCTCTAAGTGGATCACAAACATAATCAAGATCTAATGTTTGGTGCTCAAAAAATGGTGCGTATGCGGGTATTGATTTTGTTTTTTCCAAACCAACTCCCCAATGTTGTAAGCATCTGTATCGTTGCCCCTCAGAAGGAACAAATACTTTTTCACTTACATTGCAAACTCTGCCAAGTCCAGACCAATCATAACCTCTATCATGTCTAGGGTTCGTAATCCATTCATAACAGTCCCATACATAAGTAAAAAATGGAACATCTGGAAATCTTTTTTTGATGTCAATAAGTGCATTGTGTGTATTTTGATCGCCCATCTGCAAACATATATGTAGGTCGCAATCTTCTGATGGTCTATCTGTTATTTCATGACCTTGTTTTTCAAACTCTTCCAAGATGCTTTTCATGTAAGGAGCACCCGTCCAAAATGCAAATATTTTCATGATAGATCGCCTATTGTATAAAATGTAGAGGATGCGGTAGCTGTATCTGTTGTTCCATATTCAAGACATAGAATACATTTAGAAACTCTAAGCAATTCGTTTTGTATTTTTTCCCATTCAAACCATCCTAAATTTTGAACGACCATAATCATAACACTGGTACATATTGCCACATCAAACTCATTGTCTTCAAACGGCAAATGCTTTAAGTTTTCACAATAAAATTCATAGTCTGGATATTTAGATTCTGCTAAATTTATAAAATCTTGAGATTGGTCTATTCCAACGTATCTACCAGACCAGTCTTTTGGGAGTAAATCAATACCTCTTCCGTATGCACAGCCAGCATCTAGTATGTCATATACCCTTCCTTTTAAAAATTTTTTCTTTAATATTTTTTTAATTATATCTTTATGATCTTTGCAAACCTTTTGCCATTCTTGTTCTGGTGCTCTAAAAACAGAGTGCCTTATATCTCCGGTTATTTTAGAATCATCTATTCTTTGTTTCCAAAATTCAGATGTATCTACTAATTTATTTCTATCTGTATTCATTTAAAATCTCCGACAATTCTTTACATCTATGGAAATAAGAATGTTCATTTACAATTATACTTTGACATTTTTTAGCCATATTATTTCTTTTTTCATGGTTATTGATGTAATAATTTATTTTATCTTTTAGTTCTTCATAATTTTTATACATTGCTAAATTTTCACCAAACTGTTTTTTTAACTCGTAAGACTCTGGGTGTAATACAAAAGCACCCCTACCCGCCAAAACATAAAGTCTATTTGACCAGTAAAGATCAGTGGCTGGCGGCATCGCAAGCATGATTTTATTTAAATGGCACACTTTGGTAAGAGATTCTTTCCAGTATATATTTGTAATGTCTGGTTTCCAGTTTTTAAAATCAGATTGCAGCCTTGTTATGTAATTTGATCTTGTGCTATATCCACAACTACAATTTTTCTTAGGACATGTTGTTCCAATAAAAGAAAAATCTTTTATTCTGTTTGAATCTGACCATGTTGGCACACAATCATCGAGACCTTGCCTTAGTATTCTTAGGTTTTCTTTGTTTTCTTTTTTTACAAAATCGCCATCTGTAAAAAAACCAATTTTAATATTATCCTTTATCATGGATACATATTTATCGTTTAATGGAAAACCTTTATTTATTGGATCAAAGTACCAGCAAATACCATCCCACTTATTGCAGACATATTCTACGTAATCTTCACATGGAAGTTTATGAAATAAAACATAATCATATGCTTCATCTATTTCATCAAGACGTTTTTTATCGTCTTCAAATGATACTAAATCAAATTTATCAACACTACAATCATGAAGAGTAAGACCTTTGTATATTGCACCTTCATCGTCGTTATTTGACTGGCCATGTTTTGCAATATATAGTATTTTCATTGTATCTCCTTAATTAAATCAGAACATCTATTTAAATAGGAATGTTCATTGATTATGATACTGTGTGCTTTTTGTGACATACTTTGCCTTTCTTCATGGTTTACTAAAAAATAATCTATCTTTTCTTTTAACTCTTCATAGTCTTTATAAAAAGCCATACTATCCCCAAATTGTTTTTGTAATTCAGAAGAATATGGATGAAGAACAAAAGCACTTCTTCCTCCTAGTAAGTAAACACGATTAGACCAGTAGTGATCAGTAGCTGGTGGCATTGCAAGCATAATTTTAGTTTGTCGGCAAACAGAGGATAGGTGTTCTTTAAAAATATCATACTTGTTGTGTGGTCTCCATCCTATAAAATCATTTTGAAGTTTCTCAAGATATTGTTCTCGCTCTAAATATCCACCATGACCAATAGTTCCAATAAAAATAAAAGGTATTGGTTCAGCACCTAATCTGTATGCTACATTAGGAACAAATACATTGTTATCATCAGCTAAGTCTAAACCTTGTCTCAAAAGTTTTACATTATTTTTGTTCTGACTATTAACAAAATCACCATCCGTAAAAAATCCTATATTAAAATAATCTTTAACTAAATTAACATAGTCGTCATTACTATCAAACCCCTTACCAATAGCATCAAAATACCAACATACGCCCTTCCATTTATTACAGACATATTCCACATAATCTGCATCTGGAAGTTTATGAAACAAAGCAAAATCATAATGGTTACTGATATTATCTAATATCGGCTTATCTGTTTTGAAATAATTTAACTGAAATCTATCAACTTTATGTCCCAATAAAGTCAATGATTTATATATTGAACCTTCATCATCATTATTTTGTTGGCCATGTTTAGCTATATATAATATTTTCATAACAACTCTTTGTAGAATCTTTCGGCGGTTTTTTCGGGTGTAAAGTTATAGCAATGATTCTTGCAGTCTTCAACTGATCTAAAATTTCTATTTTCCCAGTTGTATTTTATTAAGTTTTTAAGTTCTTCATATGTATCAAAGTAGTCAGCAAAATCTCCACAATAGTTTATCAATCCATTTTTTTTATTTGATATACATTTTTTCCCTAAGTTCAACGCTTCTAAATTACCAAGCCCTCCTGTTGAAGTGCAAGATTCTGAAACAATAGTAAATGTACACTCACTAATTAGTTTGTAGTAATCGCTTATCTCTACATCACAAGGCAGTCTTGTTCCGTCCGATCTTTTTACTGATCTTTTATCTGTCTCTTTATACGGTATGTCTAATTCATTACATGCTTTGTTAGCCCAATTCCAATATGGATCAAATTCATATCTCGGTGAACAATTTAAAATATAATTTTCATCTTTTATATTAGGTGTTTCAAAAAATTGAGCATATATTTCTACAACTTTGCTTTCTAAACCACAAATATCTTTAACCATTTTACGAGTAGAATCACTAGGAACCCACACTTCATCACACATTTTTAATATTTTAATTGTATCTTGATATGAATCATATTCGTACATATCAAATATATACGCTATGTATTTAGTTTTCCTAAATTTAGAAATAATACTGTTATAAATATCTTTGTGTGGTACTATTGCATTTGATCCAAAATATCCAAGAAAGCAAACATCAGCTTCGGAATACAAATCAAATGTAATATCAATTTTTTCTGACAGAAATTTTATAACTGGAGAAAAAAATAATTCATTGCTATATTTTAGCTGTTTTGCAGAATATTGAAGCGTGCTTGGCAATACTTTTAATTTCATCTCTCGCCTTCACTAAATATAACTAATTGGTACTCTAAAACTGTTTCTTCAAGTGTTTTTATTTTTTGGTCTAATCTTATTCTGGCATCATAGTGTTTCTTTAACTCTTGTATAGTGGTTAGTAATACAGATTTTGCCATATTTGTTTTATCATTGTCATGATAACCGCCGCAATCTTTACATCGTTCTCTCATTTTATCTGGCCTTAAACATATACATAGTTTTCACATTGTCAACTGGTTCAAGAAAATCATTGACTAAATTGTAGTATACCCTATATGGCAAAGTAGGATGCTTTACTCCGGGTCCGAAATCATGTATGAATATTTTGCCTCTGGGCTTTATTAAAAACATACTAGCAAATGCACAAGCCACTCTTGCTCTTCCATCAATAAAAATAATATCGAATTTATGATCTGTCAACAACGATGGTGCTGTAACATAATTGCAAAAATCTTCAAGAGTTCCATCGTCTGCTTTTATATTTTTAGTTATTTGCGGCTGGCCATTTTCGTCTTGACCGACAATGCTAAATTGATTTTCCCAGTCTGGTATATTTGGCGTTGCAAGAATGTACTCAACAGATTTTTTTAGTTGAGGTTGTAGCTTATCATACCACTCAGGATTATGCTCAACAGATACTAATTTCTTAACTTTATCTTGTAAATGCAGCGTAGAGTTTCCAGACCCCCATTCCAAAACCTTATGGCTTTTTTTAACGTGGCTCATGAAAAATTCTTGTTCTTCTTTATCCATCCAAAATTCATTTTCTGACATATATGTAATCTCCTCTTAAAAATTCACCATTTTTTTGTGGTCTACCTAGATTCCATCTGCGTGCAAGATAAAACCCATTGCTAACAAGAAAGTCATTCACTTTTTTAATATACCCATCTCTATTGTTAGGGTCTTCCATGACTTCTAAATTCATACATAAAACACGATCAAGATATTTTTCAAACCCCATTAACATATCATATTCACCGCCTTCTATGTCGGCCCACAAGACTATATTATTTATTTTGGGATTGGCCTCTATGAAGCTATCCATAGTTATAGCATCTACATTATAGCTTTCTATATTGTCATCTTCTTGTCCAAAACAAGTTCCTTGATTAATTGATTTATTATAAAATTTCAATTTTTTATTTTCATTAGATAAAGCAACATCAAATAAATCTCCGGGAAAATCATTTTTAGTCTGAAATTCAAACGCTTCTTTTGAAGGTTCAAATCCAATTATTTTCAAATCGGGAAAATCAATTGAGATTTCTTGTGCTTCATCTCCATTGGCTGGTCCTGCAACAATAAAATATTCTGCTGTTTTTGGAATATAATTATAAATACTTTTAACTTGACCATGTGCATAAAAATGGGAATAATATTGATCAGATAAAAAACTCATATGTGCTTGTGCCATATCATGCTTAGTGACCTTTTTCATCTTTAACATGCAATTCATGCAATAACATCTATTTTTTGACATGTAATTGCTCCAAATATTTTTCTCTTAGTAAATCTCCAGTGTTCTGAGATGCCCATGACTGTCCGATTTTTGAATATTCTGAAATATCTTTACCAGCCCATTGGTCAATAGTCTTTGCTATATCTTC
>MDSZ01027800.1_pt1 | contig 22714 bp, 16 predicted proteins | sample 811201 | NCBI WGS metagenome assembly MDSZ01 (sample SAMN05326647, study PRJNA326480) | marine metagenome | isolation source: seawater | place: Indian Ocean: North | collected 2010 | reverse complement strand
TATGAATAAAGAGGAGAAAAAGTTTCATGTAGGTATGTTGGAAAGACTTCTTGATAAACAGAGAATTCTTTATACTCGTCTGAGTTTATCAGACGATCCTGAAGCAAAGATGATGAAGGATCGCATTGTCGAATCCGCAACTATGATGGGTCTTCCACCCGATTCTGATATGAATACTGTCTTCAGTAACATGTCAAAAATGCTTGAAGTGATGAAGGATCAGATTGACAAGACTGGTTCTGACCTGTAGAATACTGGGGTACACACAAGCCAAATCCAATTAATCCAAAAAAATCCTATGTCTTTCGCAAATCTTAAAAAGCAATCTTCTCTTGGTTCCTTGACTTCCAAACTGGTCAAGGAGGTTGAGAAGATGAACAATACTGGTGGCGGTGGTGATGACCGTCTCTGGAAACCAGAAATGGATAAGTCTGGTAATGGTTATGCAGTTATCCGTTTCCTGCCTGCTCCTGATGGAGAAGAACTTCCTTGGGCAAAGATGTACTCCCATGCCTTCCAAGGCCCTGGTGGTTGGTACATTGAAAATTCTCTGACTACGATTGGTCAGAAAGATCCCCTTGGTGAGTACAATCGTGAACTGTGGAACAGTGGCAGCGATGCAGATAAGGACACTGTTCGTAAGCAGAAGCGTAAACTGTCTTATTATGCCAACATCTATGTTGTAAAGGATGCTGCTAATCCTGGGAATGAAGGTCGTGTCTTCCTCTATAAGTTCGGTAAGAAGATCTTTGATAAGATTATGGAAGCAATGCAACCTGAGTTTGAAGATGAAACGGCAATCAATCCTTTCGACTTCTGGCAAGGTGCTAATTTCAAACTGAAACTGAAGAAGAAGGATGGTTACTGGAACTATGATGCTTCTGAGTTTGATCGTCCTGGTGCTCTTCTGGATGATGACGATGCAATGGAAGCTATCTGGAAGAAGCAGTATTCACTGACTGCTATCACTGCTCCAGATCAGTTCAAGTCTTATGAGCAACTTGAAACTCGTCTCAAGGCAGTCCTTGGACAAAAAACTTCTTCACGTCCTCGTTTTGATGAGGAGACTGCTAATGAAGATAATGATCGTGGTTCTTATTCTCCCGACTTCTCTTCACGTTCTCAGAAGTCTGAACTTCCTGAAGAACTGAGTCAGCAATTGAGCAGTTTGAGTTCTTCAAAATCTAATTCTAGTGAAGATGAAGATGATGCACTCTCATATTTCCAGCGTTTGGCTGAAGAGTGATTATTCATAAAGTCTAATATTATCAGCACGCTTAAGGGTTTCACTCACATATTGAGTGGAACCTTTTTTATATGTCATCATTTCTTCCAAGTCATCGGTGACAATGTTCAGATATTCTGGTTTCAATATGTAGATATTTCTTTTTTTATTTTCAAGTTCTTCTTCATATTCATAGTTTGTTACTGGAACTGCAATGTTTCCGGTATCAATTACAAATCCATCTTTAGGTGTTGCAATTTCACCCTCTGGTACATCTTCAAGTGGTGAAGTATCAAAAGTAAGATCGTGATATGTGAAACTAAATGGTGATTGAACTCTAACTCCTGCTGGCATTATAACTGTTCCTGAAGAATCCTTAACTTCTGTTGTTACGTAATGATGAACTCCATTATAAAGAGTATTATAATCCCCATACTTTTCAAGAAGGTGACTGTCAAAAACATTTTGTGGAAGAGGCCATTCAGATTGAATGTTAATAATATTATTTGATACTAAAACAACCCAATCTAATGTTGGATCATTGTAAATTTCTTGTGCAACATTATCTGGTCTATCATCACCTTTGATATCATATTTGGTAAAGAATACTGTATTCTGAAAGATGTCTTCTCTTAGAGCACCTTTTTTAAATAAATTTTTGACTTTTACGTAGTCTGATATTTTAGCATCGGGAAGTCTGCTAACGTATTCGAAATCTGGAAGTCTTCTGAAATAGTTTGACATTTTTAGTATCCTATGTTGCCGTCTGCTTTGCCATGATCATCATTAAATATTGGTTCAAGTTCTTGGAAGGTTAGGTTGACTTGGTAAGAAACCATTGCACCTGTATGGAAAGTTGCGTATTGACCTTCTGGTGTATATTGAACAGCACAATTTGTTAATGCACATTCTTTAAATCTATTTAAGTAAATGTGATCTTGGTTTTGATTCTTATATGTAAGTCTAAATGTATGTGGTGCCTTCAAAAATAAATTAGATTTTGATCTAATAGGAGACATCCCTTGTTTAAAAAATCTTATGATGTCTCTTATCATATCAGATTCAGGAGCACTTCTTGCAGAAAATTTAAATGAAAAACCAAAACTTCTTAGTTGAGGTCCCAGGAATAATAATTCCATGTTGGGATTTACAACAGCACCTTTAGTTCTTGATAAAAAGTTTTGTGTTCCAAGTGCTTGATTGACTAGACCTCCTACGATCATCTCCTCAACCTCACCAGAATTGTTTGCAGCAGACTGTGCTGTATTGCCAGCAGTATCTACAGCTGCACCTAAACCTTGTGTCATACCTGTTTTTGCTATATTAGCAAGTGCAGATTTCACTGGATCCATCTGATCCATGTTCCAATTTGCAGTATTCTGATCTTGAATGCCTGCAGGAATTGGTAGCATTACTGTTCCTATTATATTACTATTGGAACCATCTGTTATCGCTCTTCTATCCTGGAAAGTATTTCCGAATTGTCCTGTACCCATAGCTTTAGGACTATATTTCACCATATCAATTTTTAGAATATCTTGAAACTCAGGATTTAAAGTTAATGGATATATTAAATCCTTTCTAAAATCATCTCTTGTTTCCTCATTCTGACTTTTGAGATCTGATTCTGGTGCTTCTGTTGTAGAATCTTCATCCTCTTCTGTCTTTGCATCATTGCCACCTCCACCACCTGCATTATCAATTGCCTCATCAGTAGTATCATCTATTGAACTTTTCTTTGCTTGATCTCCAGCTTGTTTAGTTTGCTGTTTTACCTCTCTGCTCAATTTAGAGTTTGGATCTTTTAATGATTTCTTTTCTATTGCTGAGGCCGTAGGTAGTACTGTATCGTTAGTAATCTTACCATCTTTATCTGTAGTAACTTCTGAAATTTTTACAGAATTTCCTCCATTTGCATCAACTCTGAAGGTTTCTCTCTTAACACCACCACCTGCAAGAGTAGTGACTTGGGTCTTATAATGATTTGTTACACTAGAACCCTTACCACTACGCCTCTGTTGGGCGTTTCCTGTATATGTTTTTATTTTGCTTATACCGCTAGTTGCAGATGCCATTAGATATGGTTCTTTTTTACTTATTTAGTACACGTTTCTCATAATCTAGTGATAACAAATCATCAAGTTCATCTTTTCCTACAACGTAAACCTGAGTTCCCAACTCTTCCCAAGTGTATTGTCTATACTTTCTAAGATGAAAATTTATACCACGAAATCCCCATCGAAGTACTTCAGTTACTGCAACTAGTGGGTGTTGGTCATACTCGATGTTAGGAGTCTTTGCATAATATTTAAAGGTACAAAAGTTTCCCTCTTCGGGAATTGGTGCTACAGTATCATTCAAGGCATACATGATTAACTCCATTCTGTCATCAATATTCTTCTCAGATTGAATGTCAAATCTTACGGGTTCGATACGATTCATTTGATACCTAGTTCGTCTTCCGTGATTATTTTAAATTCGATTTTTCTGTCCGCACAAAACTCAACTGCAGCTTTCCACTTTGCTTGATTGACTGCATATGTTTTGCATTCATATAGGTATGATTTTGTTTGTCGTTGTCGTTTTTTAGGTGGTACAGTTTGTTTTTTTGGTTTAACCTCAATTACATATGTCTTAATTCTTCCTGTACTTTCTTTGACTTTCATGATAAAATCTGGAAAGTACTTATGAATACGATTATCAACAGGTGAAACATATGGGATATAAAATTCTTCACTTCCCCACTGAAGAACATTCTCATTTAAGTCACAATACCTACAAAATTTTCTTTCCCAACTACTTCTGCATATAATATTATTTGAATCACCTTTATATTTGCTGGGATATGATGGGTGGTATTTACTTTTAATACTTTCTGCCATACATAATATATAAGGTCAAAAACTATTTATAGATGCCTACTCCAAAGCGCATAGCCGATATCAAATCTGCACTATTACATCCCGCAACAACTTCTCATTTTGAGGTTGGGATTGGTCTTCCTAAAAAACTAACAAGTGGTGGGTTTTTATCTGATAATGGAATTAATTTGACAACAACCAACCTTGATAGATTGAACTTAATGTGTTGTGATGCAACACTCCCAGGTTCTAACCTGGCAACACTTGAAGTTACTGGTGATTTTCATGGGGTCACTGAAAAACATGCATATAGAAGAATCTATGATGATAGGATTGATTTAACTTTTTATGTTGATGCTGATTTTTATTTGCCAATTAGAGTCTTTGAAACTTGGATGAAGTTTATTTCACAAGAATCTTCAGAGAAACCTCAACCAGAAAGAGGAAACATTACATCAGCATATGACAATTATTTTTATAGATTTCAGTATATTGATGAATATTCTGCAAGTGGATTGCATGTCACTAAATTTGAAAAAAGTAGTTATGGTAAAGGTCAATACTTGAGATATGATTTTGTGAAATCATATCCAATCAGCATATCTTCTATGCCTGTTTCTTATGAATCTTCCAATCTTTTAAAATGTACTGTTTCCATGGCATATATTAGATATGTTTTAAATAAGGTAGCTGATCCTGGAGCACCAGGAAATCCATCAACCCCAATAGAACAAGCGGGATATAATGATGGTTTTGCATCAAATTCAGAGTTCTTCAATCAAGATGATGCTTACCAAGTTGCTTGGGGAGCTTCAGGATATACAGGAAGTCCCGATAGCAAACATACGAAATTTGCTAGATCGATGCAAGCTAAACTTAGTGGACAGTTTGATCCAGAACATGCTTCTCAGTTTGATTAAATCATCCGGTTAAGTATCTAAATAATCACATCTGAAATACACTATAGGACATTATGCCTTTACCAAAAATTTCTACACCAACTTATGAACTTGAATTGCCATCAACAGAAGAAACAATTCGATATAGGCCGTTTTTAGTTAAAGAAGAAAAACTTCTTGTAATTGCACTGGAGAGTGAAGACAATAAGCAAATTACAACAGCAATTAAGGCAGTAATTAAAAATTGTATTTTAACTAAAAATATTAAAGTTGAAACCCTCCCAACATTTGATATTGAATTTTTGTTTTTGAATATTCGTGGTAAATCTGTTGGAGAAGAACTTGAAGTTAATATTATTTGTCCAGATGATGGAGAGACACAGGTTCCTGTAAAAATCAATCTTGATGATATTGAAGTTCAAAAAAGTAAAGAACATACAAATCGTATCAAGGTTGATGATAAGATCATGATGGAAATGAAGTATCCATCTCTTGATCAATTTATCAAAAATAATTTTGACTTTGATAACAAAAACGCAATGGATCAATCCTTTGAATTGATTGGTTCTTGTATTGATAAGATTTTTACTGAAGAAGAAGTGTGGACTTCCAGTGATGTTTCTAAAAAAGAAATTAATGAATTTCTTGAATCAATGAACTCTTCTCAGTTCAAAAATATTGAAACATTTTTTGAGACAATGCCAAAATTATCTCATACAATTAAAGTTAAGAATCCAAAGACAAAAACTGAAAGTGAGGTTGTTCTTGAGGGCTTAGCATCTTTTTTCGCATAAGCATGGTCCATATGGATCTTGAGAATTATTTTCGTCTCAATTTCTCCCTGATGCAGTATCATAAATATTCTTTATGGGAGATAGAAAATATGATACCATGGGAAAGAGATGTTTATATTGCTTTATTGCAGCAACATCTTGAAGAAGAACGGTTAAATCAACAGCAGCAGATGAGCAATGCAAACTTCTAAGGACTTAAAGGACCTAGACGTACAATTTAAAAAGATATCCATCTCTGCTGAAAAATTTGGGAGAGGAACTTTTACGGGTTCTTCAAAAAATCTTTCAAGTATTCATAAGAATATAAGTAGTCTTGCTGGACACACAAGAAAACTTGTTGGTCGTGTTAGTGAGATAGAAAAGAAGTCAAATATTAATTCTAAAAAAATTACGAGTCTTAAAACTACATCTAAGACTCAAAGTGGTAGAATAAGTGGTGCAGATATTGGATCAAAATTACCTGGTGGTAGTGGTAAAAATGTAGAAGAAAATATTTCTACAATTTCAAAATCAGTAGATTCTATTGCAAAAATATTACTAGGAAGGAAAAAACTTTCTGCCAAACAAGCTGAAAGCGAAAGAAGAAAAAAAGAGAAAGAAAAGAGAGCACTTGCTGAAAGCAAATTAGAAAAAGCATTTCAGGGTATTGCTAATACAGCACAAAAAATTATACAACCTGTTAAAAGTATTCTTGATAGAATACTTGAGTTTATTGGAACCATTATTTTTGGTAGAATATTAGTTAAAATTATTCGATGGTTCGGCAATCCTCAGAATAGAGAAAAACTTAATTCAGTCATACGTTTCTTTAAGGATTGGGCTCCTCAACTTTTATCTCTTTATATTGTATTTGGAACGTCTCTTGGTAGGTTTGCTAGGGGATTGGTTGGTTTACTCATAAAGAGTACCATTAAAATTGGTGCATTGGCGACTAAACTTGCAGTAAAAGCAGGTATTGGTCGTGTTGGTGGTAAGTTATCTAAGGTAAGTAAATTTCTTGGCGGCAAGAAAGGACAACTTCTTGGTGCTGGATTAGAAACTTTATTTGCTGTTGGTAGCACTGTAGCTATAGGTAATGCTCTTAAAGGTGATGGTGGTGGCGGAGAGGCCGGACAAACAAAAATACAAAACTTTAATGGTGGTGGTTATGTAAAACCACGTTTTCCTTCATTCTCTGGTGGTGGATTTAATTTTAAAGGTATGATGGGTGGCGCTTCTATGGGCGCTATGTTTGGTCCTCTTGGAATGCTTCTTGGAGGTGGCAAATCAAATGGTTTTGTCAGCGGCGAGAAGGGTGTAGACAAAGTTCCTGCCATGTTGAGTGATGGCGAATTTGTCATGTCTCGTGGTGCTGTTGATAAGTATGGAGTTGGCACACTAGAAGCAATGAATGCTGCTGGTGGCGGAACAAACGTACCAAAGATTGTAAGTGGAACAACTTATGCTGCTGGTGGTGGATATATTGGTGATGCTAGAAAAGCATTAATAGACATTGGCAACTATTTTAGTTCTCAAGGAATCAATCTACAAGATCCACGTACTTGGGGTGGAGGTGGTGGCTTTAGAATGCCAAATATTTCAGGCATTAAAATACCAAGAGAATTTGGTGGAGGCACTCTTGGTGGTCTAGGAAATCAAATTACTCAAAGTGCAAGTGGAGTTCAAACTTATATTCAAGACACTTTTAAAAAGTTAAAATCAGATCCAAGAGTTCAAGATATTTCAAAAGCTGTTGGAGATATACAAAAAAAACTTGTAAAAAGTGGATATTTGAACGAAGATGGTCAACTGTCCGGTGCAGCAAAAAACCAAGCAACAAACTTTTTAAGTGATTTGCTTCCAAATTTGCCTTTTGTTAATAGCTTGAATAAGATGAAAACTGAGTCTTATTTAAAATCTATTGGAATATCAAAAGAAAACGCAAAGTATGGTGATCTAGCGGCTCAAGCTATGATTACTGGTAAGTCTGGAATTGAGAGTGCATATAATATTGGTGAAATGCAACTCAATAAGATGAGTAAGGAAAGTAAAAAAGTATATATGGATATTTTGAAACAAAAAATGTCTGCAGGAACTTTGAAGAGTGGTGATGTTATTAATCCATATGCCAAAGTTGACAAGACTGATCCAAGATATAGAGAACAAGGTAGTGTAAGATTTTATGTTGATCCAAAGACAGGAAAAGGATATCTTTTGGATACTTATGGATTTGATCCTGGAAAGGTTGATCTTGGTGGACCTGGATCAGATGCTCAAAGGCAATATGAAAAGCAAGTAGCATCCTTCCAAGATGAAAATAAAAAGTTAAAGTTAGGCCCACTTGATATTCCACTTGGACAAATTGCTAAAAAGTTAGATTTGAGACCAATGCAAGATGCTACCGAGGGTGGAGGTCTTCCTCAATATATTCTTGCACTTAGAAATAAATTATTTGGTTATGATGCTGCGAAAGAGGGTGGAGGATTAGATCCAAAACGATTTAAATCAAAGGCACAAATTGATGAACTATCAGAACTTGGTGATCTCAAAAAGTTTGCAGCACAACTTAGCCCAACCCAAAAAAGATTAGTTGATGAAAAGTTGAAACAAGAAAAAACTGAACAAGAAAGAAAAAAACAGGCAGAGATAAAAAATCAAAAAGCACTTGAAGCAAAACGTCCTTGGTGGGATAAGGCTGGATGGTTCGGTGGTGCTAGTGCAGAGATGAAACGCCAAGCCGAAAATCAACAACCAGCACAAATTAAAAAAGATCCACCAAAAGTTCCGAGTATTACTCCATCACCTAAACCTAAACCAAAAGTTACAGTTGTAAAATCATCTTCTAAGAGGTCTAGATATTCTCAGGGTGCTAATGCAGCTCCAAAGACTCCGAATTTTGGTGCAACTAGTCCTGCTAGTACTGCAAATAGAAAACAAAGACAAAAACTCTTTGGTATTTTCTGAGGTATAACAAATGGCAATAACTTCAAGCAAACTTTTAAACAAATCTACAGCGGAAACTAATCAAAAATTAGTTTTTTCTGGATCATCTGGAGTTGTTTTATCACAAAAATCTGTTAAGAATATTGCATCTGTTAAAGTAAATGTAATTAAGATTGAAAAAATCTTAAAGGGAACTCTTGCATCAGAGAAGAAATCACTTGATCTTGACAAGAGAGAGCAAAGTAAAAAGAGAAGAGATAAATCTGAAGAAAAATTAGAAACAAAACCACAAGCAGGAAAAGGTAAAATCAAAACACCAAAACTTCCAAGGATGGGGTTTTTGGGTTGGATTAAAAACTTTATTGGTAATATAATACTTGGATACTTTGCCATAAGGTTGATAAAATATCTGCCAAAAATAAAACCATTACTGAAGTTTCTTGGAAATGCTGCTGACTTTGTTATTGATGTTGGTGGAAAAGTTCTGAATGGGTTAGTTACATTTATTGATTGGGGATATAAAGCAATTGATTTTACCAAAAACGCATTAAAAACTTTTGGTGGAGAAAATGCTGCAAAAACATTTGATAAGTTTCTTGGTACAGTTCAAACATTAGTCACAGTTGCTATTGCTGCATCAATTGCCACGTCATCCATGGGTGATAGTGGTGGTGGCCTTGGTGATATTATTACAGATTTTATTGGCAACAAATTAAAAAAGAAATTAGCTGCAAAAACTCTAACTAGCAAGCTAACTGGTGTTGCTGCCAAAGGTACTGGTCTTACTGTTGGAACTGCTGCTGCAATTGTTGGTGGGGTAGGTTTACTTGCATCCGCACTGGGAGAAGGATCTTTCCAAGTCAAGAAAGCATCGCAAGGTTTTGAGAAAAAGGTACATGAATTTGGTGAGGGAGCAAAAAAAGATCCCAATCCTATAACACGAACATTTAAAATGGCAACCTCTGCTTTTGTTATGCCATTTTTGAGATTCGGGAATTGGATGTTAAATGGTATTGGAGTCACTTTAGACATTCTTGGTGCTCCATTTAGATATGCTATTGAATTAATTCGATATCCTTTCTTAAGTGATGAGGATAAAATTAAACAAGCAAAGAATCTTGCAAAGTTTGATGCAAGAATTAGAGATGGTATTCGAGAACATTTTGCCGGATTTTTAAGTCCTCTGCTAAGACTTGTTGGTAAGAAAGACTGGGCAGATGGACTTGATAAAAAAGGTTCCTGGGGAAGTCTTTATGGCGAAAAGGGAACCAAAGGAATGGGGTATCGTGGCGGTGGTTCTGGTGGCCGAACTGGGCCAAGAAGGTCTGTTTCTAAATTTAGATATAAGAGAAAGGTAGTTAGAAAACCTGGAGAAGTTAAATTTGATAATCCAGGAATAGATGTTGGTGGTGAGAGTAAAATACTTGGATTATTCTCAAAACCAAAATCTTCAGGTGCAGGTCCTCTTGGTACTATTAAACAAACCGGAAAAAATTTAGGGAAAACTGATTACTTTGGACCTATTCTTGCAATAACTGCTAAAATATTAACAGGAAAAAAACCAGAACGAAAGGATTATGAAAATGTTGGACTTGGTATTAATCAGTTAATATCAAGAGGATTGAGTGATGGGACATTAAGTGGAGGTCTTGCTGCTGCCTTTGCAAATGGAGGTATGGTAGATGTTCAATCTATATTTGCCACAACCGAAGGTGGTGATATTACTAAATGGGTTGGGAGTACTTTTGAAAAAAGTATTAAAAAAAGTGCTGATAAGAGTCTGAGCGATATTGCAAAAGAAGCAAGAAAAACAGGCCAATCTGTAAACACATCAATGTTATCAGATTTTTCTTCTGCTTCTTCTGGCGGTTCAATGGGCGCTGTAACCGGCACTAATAAAGAAAAGTGGAAAGCATTTTATGCGATGGGTCAAAAGGCAGGAGCAGGATATCCAGAATTGGTAGCAGCACAATTTGCATTAGAGTCAGGTTGGGGAACTAAACTGGCTGCTAGAAATAACTTCTTTGGTATCAAAGCAACTGCATCTGACACTGATGTAACGGTTTCTAGAACAAGAGAAGTAATCAATGGTAAGGATGTATTTCTTGATGAAAGGTTTAAGAATTTTAACGAACCACAGGGAGCTGTTAATCACTTAGTAACTGAGTGGTATAAAGATTATAAAGGATACAAGGGTGTAAACAATGCACCGTCTGCTCTTGCAGCCGCTGATCAATTGAGAGCAGAGGGATATGCTACTGATCCTGCATATGCTCAAGCTCTTAGGAGATTGTTGAATCAGTATTCTGGTATTACTGGAAGTGAAAGAGATATTGGATCGATTGATGTAACATCATCTAGTGGTGGTGATATTGGTGATGCAAGATTATCTGGGGATGGTAGTCCAAAAGCAGCCAAAATTCTTGCTGGTGCTAAAAAAATATTGGGACAGGAAAATGGTGTAGCCAATGGTTGTGCAAGGACAACTAGAAGTGCTCTTGCGGCTGGTGGTCTAAAAGAATTTGGATTAACTTTTAAAGGTGGTGGAGGAAAAACTACAAAAAAAGGTGATCTGGATATACCAGTAGCTAGTTCTTGGACCAGGGGTCAGGAAGCTGCTGCATCTTTTGGTGGAAGTGATTTGGGACAAATCATTCGTAATAAATCACAGATTAAAGCCGGCGATATTATTTTATGGAGACAAACAACTTCTAGTGGAAAATATAATAAACATGCAATTACTCATGTGGGCATTGCTGCTAATGATGGATTAACAAAACAATATGATCATAGTACGAGAGGTGGATGGCAATATAGAAATCACTGGGATTCATATGCTGGAACAAATTGGTTTGCTGGTGTGAGATTAATGGATGAGGGTGGTATAATTAATAGAATGACGCCTGCTATTCTTGGTGAGAGTGGGAAACCTGAAGGTGTTGTTGGTAGTAAAATCACTCAATATTTGAATGAGATGGCTCCAGGCATTTTGCCTGCAATTATTGGTGCAGATAGCAGGCAACAGTTGGCAAGTGTGTTACAATCTATCAATGAATATGGATTTGGACCGCCTGATGAAGTATTTGTATCTGCTGATGATGTAGAAGAGGGAGATTCGTTTGAATCTGATGAATCATCTATGGCTATGGCACCTATGTCTTTTGGTGGTGGTAGTGATGATGATCCATTTGAAGCTCTTTATCAAGGTGGTTAAATATAATTAAGAGGTTATATCAAATGGCAAATCAAATCACATCAAAATCTGCAGAACCATCTCATATCAATCAACTTGATATTATATCAAATAAAAATCAAGGGGATACGGTAAGTGTTGTTGGTGGTATAACTGGATTGCTTTACTATGAAAGTATTCTTCAAGATTCTGTGAGGGCAACAGTTACTTTTGCTGATACTGGAAATGCAATTAATGATAAAACTGCATTAGAGGGCCTTCCTATTGTAGGTCAAGAGAAAGTAGGTGTTGAATTTCATGATAACAATGAAAATAAATTGAAGATGACTTTATATGTAAATAAAGTTACTCCAATGAGTAATGATACAACTAAATCTATGGTGCAACTTGACTTAACTTCAAAAGAATTTATAATGAATGAAAAAGTTAGACTAAATGAAAGGTTTGATGGAAAGATATCTGAGCATATAAAAAAAATATTAACTGATCCAAACTATCTTGGAACAGAAAAAAAAGTAGATGTTGAAGAAACTTCAAATAATTATAATTTTATTGGTAATAATCGTAAACCATATTATGTGATGAATTGGTTATCTAAAAAATCAGTCTCTGCAAAGAATCAAAAGCAAGGTGATAGTGCAGGTTACTTTTTCTATGAAACCTATAATGGATTTTTCTTCAAATCTATTGACGGGTTACTTGCTCAAGAAAAAAAGAAATCAATCATTTTCAACCAATCACCAGACGGCCGTGGTCAAAAAACTCCTAAAGGTTATGATTTAAAGGCACTTGATTTTAAAAAAGATAATGCTGTGAATGTTCAAAATAAATTGCAAATGGGTGCTTTCTCCACAAGAACTGTTTTGTTTGATCCTTTTAGTTGTTATTATGAAGTCATTACACCCACTGCAGAACAAAAAAAATCCTCTTACAAAACTGCAGGAAAAGATTTGCCAGTATTGAATAAGGAATTCGAACGAGAAGGGAGAAACAAAGAATTTTCTAGAACTACATATATGCTTCTTGATAAAGGATCTTTACCTACTGGTAGCGGCACTGGTAAAGATCAAGAACAATTAAAAAAAGCAACAGAAGAAAATTTTCAACCGAAAGATATTCTAAATCAATCGATTATGAGATATGGCCAATTGTTTGCTCAAAAATCAACCATCACAATTCCTGGAGATTTTTCTTTACATGCTGGTGATGTTATCTTTCTTGATTCGCCAGAACTAAAACCTGATGTAAAAACTGATGAAGTAAGTAAGGACAGTGGTGGTCTATATATTATAGCAGATTTATGTCATTTCATTTCTCCAAAAGAAACATATACAAAATTAAATCTTGTTAGAGATTCTTTTGGAAGAAAAGGTAATCATAGTTCAGGAAGTATTCCATTATGACAGACAGAAGCATCCAACAACATATTAATGACGACAAAGATATGCTGGAGAAAGGAACTCTATCTCCACAGATGCGTCGTCATGTAGCAGACGAGTTAGATCATCTTGAGAAGTATCAGGCAGCGCATCCTGATGAAGATCACGATCCAACAGCATTTGAAATGTACTGTGATGAGAATCCAGAAGCAGACGAATGTAGAATTTACGAAGACTGATAATACATGGAAGGCGGAGCATTATTTAATCCAGGATTTTTGGGCGGTAGTTTCCTATGGTGGGTAGGACAAATTGCCGACGATTCTACTTGGAGAGATAATATTCTTTCCGGTAAATTTGAAAATAAAAATAGTATTCCTGGTTGGGGTAGAAGATATAAAGTAAGAATCATAGGTCTTCACGATAAAGAAGAAGAGACCATTCCATCAGATCAACTTCCCTGGGCCCAAGTGATGTATCCCATCACTGCAGGTGGTGGACAGACTAATTCAAAACAAACTCCAAATCTTAGACAAGGTAATTTTGTCTTTGGATTCTTTTTAGATGGTCAGGATCAACAAGTTCCTGTTATTATGGGAGTTCTTGGTAATAATGCACAAACTGCATTAAAGACTCAAATTGGCAATAATGACTCTAACTTTGCAGCAACTAGTGGATTTGCTGAGGGAAAAGAGCCAAAAGGTCCTGCTAAAGAACAAGTTCCTGATGAAGCACTAGTAGTCACTAAACCAAAAACTCAACAACAAGTAAATGAATGTGCTCCTCCACCACCAGGAGTTCCACTTAACAAGTATGGATTGGTAGGTAGTCCCACTCAACAACAAAGAGCAGATATTGAATCTAAAAAAGCAGAACTTGCAGACAGAATAAATTCTGGAGAATTTGAGGATTTAACCGAAGCAGAAACTGCACAAATCATTGCTGATGAAATAAAACAAGCAGTTGCTACTGGCATTAAAAACAGATGTTCTCAGGCAAATTCTGCTAGTGCTCCATCACAACCTGGGGCAACAAAAGAAAACCCAGATGCAGTTCATGAAATAAGTGCTTCTGATGTAAAGAGAGAGGATAAGTATCAAGAAAAAATTGTTGTAATGAAACCTGGAAATGATAAGGTTCGATCAGCAATTAAAGCAATCCAAACTGTTATGGATGAGTTAACTCAAAAAATTAATAAGTATCTTAGTGCTCTTGGAAGTTATATTGATGCAGTATCAAACACTATATCCGATATAAAAAAACTTATTAGTGATGCTGCTTGCCAAATTGCTAAGTATATGAAAATTATTATGGATAAGATGATGGAATTTGTCTTAAAGAAGTTGAATGCAGCCTTAACAAGCGCAGTTTCAGCAATGCCTTCTAACATGAGATTTATGTTTTCGGACATGAAAGAAATTATTACTGAATTGGTTCTTTGTCTTTATGGAAAGATGACAGGAGCTCTTTGTGGACTAATTCAATCTCTTCTAGATGATGCATTGCAAGCTAGAGATTCTAATGGAAATAAAGTTCCAATGGATGAAGTAGAAGATAGGGCATTAGAAAACTTAAATGGCGAAACCAATGCTACTGCACCATTTGTTCCCATGTGTGCTGCTGAAAGTATAGTTGGAAAAGTAATTGCTTTTAATAAAGATGAAATTGATGATGCAAACAATTCTATTTTAGATAATATTAATGGTTTTCTTGATGATATGCAAAATCAAATGGCAGGAGTAGCAGACTATCTTGAAAATATTAAAGGATTAGTACCTGAAATTAATGGCAGTGTTACTTCTGCACTCTCATTTTCAAACATGTCTCTCGATATATTTGGATGTGAATTGAAACCTAATGTCGCTGTTTCAGATTTTTATGTTTTTGCAAATGGTGGTGCTTCTCAACCAGATTCTCAAACTCCTAGTGAAAAATCAGTTGATGATGCAGCAGGTCAAGCAAAACCTAACGTGAAACCATCTGATGAAATTCCATTCGCTCGACCATCAAAAGAGGAAGCAGATTTAGAATTATATTGATAGAATATAAAAAAAATTATCATCAAAATATTAGATAAATATTATTACGGCAATTTGTAAATAATGGCGTTTAACATTTTTGGCAGACCAACAAAAGATGATATAAGAGTCGGATACATTGATCCCGATGGTGGATTTATTGATGGACTTACAGTTTGCGATGCCAATCTTCATGCCAAGAATAATCCTGGAACAACTTTTATTTTTAGAACCAGGGAATGTATAAAATATTTAAACATTAATGAAGTTAATGCATTAACTCCTAATGACCTGATTGGATCTTCTGGAACACTGGGATGTGAAGGTATTCAATTAGACATAGCCAGTTCTGATCTAGATCTTGGTGATCTATTTTCTCTTGATACGAACCAAGTTGCACGATCACCAAGATCTGTGTATGGGGAATCTATTGGAGGTTCTTCATCCGGCAAAAAAGATAAAAAGTGTGGACCATTAAAAGTTAATTTTTTTGGTGGAGGTGGAGTTGGTGTTCAAGGCAATCCTATTGTTGGAACAGATGGATCTCTGCTGGCAGTTGATCTTATTCGTGGTGGTTATGGGTATCAATATGCACCATTAACTAAAGTAGAAGATAATTGTGGACGAGGAGTGGGATCTGTAGTACGTTCTATCATAGGCATATCATCTGCAAGGGGTTTTCAATATTATGATGCTTTTGAAGATTTTGAAGATTATCAATTGTGTGTCTCTGATGAAGCACCTGCTGTTCCAAAATTTTCAACAGATGGTAGTATTGTTGGTATATGGGATCCTAGAGTTTATGCGAGTTTAAATGAGGATCCCATTCGTAGACAAATTAAAGAGTATCAAGAATTTTTACAGCAACTAACTAAACCTTGGTGGACGACACAAAAAGAAGCACCTTTAAAAGTTACTTCAAGTCCTAAAATAGCAAAAGGTTATAATAATAGTCGATCCTTGATTAACGTTACAGATGGACCGTATAGAGCGAGACAAAAAGCACTAGGTAGACTGGAAGGCGCAATAGGTGCAGGGCATATCTGGAATGACTTTATGAATAAGTATGCAGTATCACCAGTTCCTCCTTCCAATGCTGTTGGGAGTGATTTTGGAACATTTGATTTTCAATTTGAATGGGAAGAAGATTTCCCATATGATGGAATTTACACCATTAGAGGTTGTGGTGATGGTGAGGTGAAAGATTTATGGATTCTTCCAGATGGGGAGGAAGCTACTTCTGATAACAAATTAATGACACTTGCTGGATATAATCAAAAACCAGTAAAGAAAAAAAGAAATTATAAGGCAGGTGTTCATAGAATTTTAATAGCATTAAGAAATGGACAACAGTTTAAAGAAATACAAGAAGAAGTTGTTGTTTCTGAAGAAGTTACAGAAACTATTAATACTGTTACAAGAACATATCCAATAGATTATAAAGGATTAAATCCATCAAATGATCCAATTAGAGTTAAGGATAATGGTAGAAGAATCGAATTAAAAGATAGTGATAAAAATGATGCTAATGCAACATTTAGAATTATTTCAACTTCTTCTGGGGTCAATGCAAGATTTTCTAGTGATGGAAGAAGTCTTGAGGTTCAAGGAAGTGGAAATGTTACTATCAGATTAGAATGGGATGATAATCCTTTTAAGTATGATGTTGCTGTAGAATCCATCAGTGTTGCTAATAAAACTTGGACACAGAAAGGTAAATCTGGCAAGGAAACTGAAACTATACAAGTTACGGATGCTGGAGGAGCAATACCAGGGAGTAATAGACCTGAAGAAAAAGTATATCGAATTGAAGTTGCAGAACGTGAAAGCAGAGGTAGGGGTAAATTTGCTGGAGTTAAATCTGTTTCGGATCGTAAAATTAAATTTACGGATTCAAGCAGCAAAGTTCAACCAATTGCAGCACAGGATGATACTGATGCAGAATTTGAAATTCTAAACCCATCTCCTGGAATTCAGTATGCAAAGTTTAGAGGAAGTAATGATAACGACCTAGAATTGGTTGTTAAAGGTAGTGGTACGATCACACTTCGATTGAGTTGGAAGGATGATCCAGGTCGGAATGGAAAGGCAGTTGGTAATCTCAAAGTTGCTGGCGCAAAATTCAATCAAAGAGGTAGGAAGGGAAAGGACACTGAAGTTATTAAGATTGACACTAATGTCAGAGTGGCTGGTGGAACAGTATCTGAAACTTCTAGAACTAGAGTTGTTGCGCCAAGAGTAACAAAACTTGTATCAAAAAAAGTACCTACTAGAGCACCATGGAATGATAATCCAATGGGAGTTTCAGTTACTATCGATGCTCCATTACCCCCTATTTTACAAGAACCTATACCACCATCAGAAGATGAGTGTCCACCTAATCCATTCTGGACGACAAGATATCCTGCTAAAGACCGTTGGTGGCCAGTTAATTATTCTGATGCTATGGCAGCTGCAGGGGTAACAAAATGGTCTGATTTCTTGAGTAGATATGCAATTTCTCCTGTTCCTCCATTAATAGAAGAAGATACAGACGGTAGTGGACGCCTTTGGACAAATACTTGGGAGATAGATGCTCCGTATGATGGATTTTATCAATTTGCCGTACAAAGAGATGAGACTGCAAGAATATTTCTTGATGGCAATTTAGTTTTTGATGTTACAACAGCAGGTGATGCGATATGGAAAAATCTTAGAAACAAACCAAAGTTACAAAAAGTTTTTATAAAAAAAGGAAAACACACAATTAACATAGAACTTTCTCAAGAGAGATTTGAAACGTATACTTGGGTTGATGCTAAAATATTCAGAACTAGAGATTGGCAAGAGGCAGCCAAACCAACTGGAGCTAAAACTGTCGATGTTAATTTCCAAGTAACAACTAGCGCAAAATTTGCAAATGGAGTTGAACTTGTTGGTGAATTTGCTGTTAGGAAAACTCATGGTGGACCTCAACTCAATGAGTCAAGAACAAGAAGAATAGAAACTGGGAGAGTATATGATGTAATTTTTAAAACTCGTGGTACTACTAGTTCTTCTAGAAGTGTCCAAAAAGGAATACCAATTGAGGTAGCAGAACCTGGAAGCAGAGGTAGGGGTCCTCTTGCCGTTATTAAATCTGTTTCGGATAGTAGAATTAGATTTACGGATTCAAAATTCCAAATGGATACTGATGCGTCTTTTAGAATCCTAAGAAAAGATGGACCCGATTATGCAAGGTTTAGTAATGATGGGTCTCAATTAATCGTAAAGGGTAAGGGTACTGTTACTCTTGAATTGGAATGGGATGATGATAAATCACGAAATGGAAAAGCAGTAGGTAACATTAAAGTTGCTGGTGAGGCATTTAGACAGACGGGTAACTCAGGAAAGGTGACTAAAACTATTAATGTAGATGCTACTGAAGTTAGTGGAGGGCAGAGTGCCAGAGCTAAACTCAAAAATTCTGGTAACAACGTAATTAGAATGGAAGATTCTAAGGACAGTGATTACAATGATCTTGTTATAACTTCAAGTCTGGGTAGATTCTTTGATATTAGAGGTAATAGATGTAAATTTATGGTTGACTTTGCACACTCTTCAAATGCAAATAAAGTGGTAACAAGAAAAGGTGGTGATGTAACCTATACAGGACCAGAAATTTTCCATTTCAAACATCCTGCATGGAGTACATTTATGAATAATCACTCTGTTTCTCCATATCTTCCACCAATAGATCAAAATAATCCTGAAATTAATGCAACGAAACGATATACATGGTCAAATGTTAATTTCCCAGTAGATGGTCAATATAAAATTGCATTCCAAGCAGATAATTTTGCAAAACTTTTCATTGGAGGTGTGCATGTTGCAACAGCCAAACAATTTAATGGTAATGTTGTTATAGATGGATTTAACATGGACGCGGGTGTTTATGATATTGTTGTTGAAGCAGGAAATACTGCAGATTCTGACAATATTTTCAAAAATAATCCTTCTGGATTTGCTGTTGTTATTAAAAAGAAAATAAAAGTTTCTACAGGAAAGACAGTATCTTGGGTTAAGAATCCACTTGCAATTTCTGCAATTTTAATTCCTCCACCTTGCCCCAAAACTATTAGGGGTAAAGGAACTGTAATTGATGTTATTGTTGAGGATCCAGGTAATGGATATCCAGTTCCTCCTCCACCAGATTTACCTCCAGAGCAACCAGGATATCCTGTTGCATTGAAACTAAAGACCGTTGAAATCATTACTCCTGGCATTAACTATAATTGTGGAGAAGATGAACTAGTAATTGAACCAAGCAATGGTGCTGAATTGGAATATAAATGTGATACTTTTGGTAGAATTTCTCAAGTGATTGTTTCTAATCCAGGTTTTGGATTTACTTCTACACCTACGATTACAATGAAAGGAAAAGGTGGGGAACCAACTCCAGGTGTTAATGCAACCTTTAGACCACAATTTGAAGTGATAAGAGATCCTATTGTTGTTGATAGAGATAAACTTATTCAGGTTACTGATTTGGTTGGTCTCAAACAAACTGGTTATGTTGATGGTCGTGCATATTATGGTGCTGTCTTCTATAAAGATGGTGTTCGTTTTGCTGGATATTATGAAACAGCTGGACAACTTGTACAAGTTTATGATACACTACAAGAGAGCATTGATGCTACAGTTACTACACCTGCATCTGCAATTGAGAGATCTGGTACTGATGTTACCAGTAATGATCCTAGACTCGACATTCCAAACACTCCCGATGAATTGATTTAGATCGATTAAATAGTTCTCTATAAGCAAATAACCAATGGCCATCCCAAGACATTCTGATAATGATCGATTAGCTGGTTCAGAAAATCGTACAGATACTGCTAAGCAAAACTACACTGCCTTAACGTATGGAAATGATAAAGGATCAATCAGTTTTGGCCAGATTCATAAACAAGGAGATGTGACTGCAGGAGTTTTACTTAATACTCCTGATGGTACTCATCAACTTTCTCTGGATATTGATGGTCCAAGAAAAGGTTGGACATCATCAACCTCTCCCGGAAGTTTTCAACTTGAGTGTGGGTCTGCTAATGAAGAAGCACAAGATAGTTTGCTATTGAATGCAAAAAATGGTAATATAACTATTGTTGCAACCAATGGTAAAATCAGATTGCAGGGAACTGATATTGAATTAGTTGCTGTTGGTGAAGGTGGTTCTAAAGGTAATGTTCAGATAACAGCAACTGAAAATATTTTATGTGATTCTAAAAAGTTTTTGGTTACTGCATCCACAAGTTATAAAATTGTTTCTCCCGGAACTGGAGAAGTTTGTGCTAATGGATGCTTAAAAATGTATTCTTCTATAATTCGTGGAGTCACTGATGCATGTTCAGTTAAAGATTCTAAAGTTGGTGGACAAAGTTTTCAAAAACAGTGTGTAAAAGTATAAGGAGTAAAAATGTCATTTAATTTCGACGATCTTATGGTTGGTGGCCAATTAAAAACTGGTCAAGGTCTTGTTCCTGCTATTGGAGAAGGTAATAAAAAAATTAATGGATCAATGTATGCTGAAGGGCCAATTGTTTTTGGAACCTCTACAACATTCCCTACAGCATATGCAACAGTCAATATTGGTCCCTTATCAAACCCTGATCCAGATTCAAAAACACCATTTATTCCGGGTGGAAATTGTTATGGTGGTGTAGCAAATCCATTTTCACTAGCAGTGAGTGGTGCTGCAGGATTTATGGATGCGGTTCAAACAAATGCAGATGTGACTGTTGGAGGCAATCTCCTTGCTCAAGGAGAAGTAATGTCCCGTTGTGGTGGACATATCTTATCTGCAAAGAAAAACTTTGATATTCCTCACCCAACTAAAGAAGGATGGAGACTTCGCCATACCTGTCCAGAAGGACCATCAAACGATGTTTACTATCGTGGTAGAGTGTCGGGTAAAAAAGAAATAGTTCTTCCAGCATATTGGAAAAACTTGGTTGATTGGACAACTATTACAGTTAATCTTACTCCAATCGGATCTCATCAAGATGTAATTGTAAAACGAATTGATGAAGACAAGATTCATCTTCAATCAAAAGGTGGTATGCCCATTGATTGTTTCTATCACATCTATGGAACCCGTGCTGATGGCGAAAGACTTATTCCAGAATATGAAGGTCAGAGCCCAGCAGATTATCCAGGAAACAATGATGAATATTCTGTTTCTGGATACCACTACGATCGTAAAAAATAAGGAGATTCAACATGGCAGGTCAATTTGTAAAAAAAGATACTAAAAATAATAATTGTGATGATCCAGTAACTGGAGTTAAACATCCTAGTTTTGATTATATTCATAGAACAACTACAGGAGATGATGATTATCCTGATGATGCTTGTGATATATTCCTTCAAGTAAAGGGAAAATTTGATGCCATTAATGTTGTCAATGGTGGTGATGTGAATGTAGAAGGGGATGTAATTGCTAATGAAGTGAGTGCTGGTGGCATTACCCTTACCTCAAGAAAAGACTTTGATATTCCTCACCCAACCAAAGATGGATGGAGACTCAGACACGTTTGTTTAGAGGGTCCAGAAGCAGGAGTTTACTATCGTGGTAGGTTGACAGGTAAGAATGTCATTGAACTACCTGAATATTGGAGAGGCCTCGTTGATGCAGAAACGATCACGGTAACTTTAACTCAAATCAAGACAACTCAAGATCTGATTGTTGATGATATTGATGGATCATCTAGAATTAAAATTAAATCTGGCAATGCATCAGCAATTGATTGTTTCTATCTTGTTCATGCAGAGAGAAAAGATGGTGAGAAATTAATCGTAGAATATGAGGGTACGACCATCGATGATTATCCTGGAGACAACTCTCAATACACTCACAACAAATAGGTTGACAGCAGACCCAGGACACCCTATAATAACTAGGTAATCAAACGAACCCCATGCAAGACGAGTACCTCACACGATGCGTTGTGGATCCCGTGTCCCGTAAGTTCTTCCTCTACTCCAATGAAGGTGAAGAACGTGTCGTGGATTGCGATACCGTGGATCAGTTCATGGCAGTGCTTGAACTCTGCCGTGATAACCTGGACGAAGACACACTTGCGTATACCAATCCCCTCTGAGCAAAATTAGCTTTAGCTTCCATTTTTGGGGGTAAAAAAATCCGGCAAAAATTTTGCTCCTATTACTTTTTTATGAATTATTATTCGTCAGATCTTTACAAAAAAATTCTAGAGTGCTACGATTATGAGACCAGAAACCCGACAATCTATGGAAATGTTATTCGCCGCGAGGTGGAATTTACCCAGAGCAGCGAGGAATTGCAACCTGACTGACAAGGAGATGAAAATCACCTTTAACGAATATTGTCGTCTCAACCCTCCTACTTGGGAAGGGTGATTCCTTGGGAATGTGGTGGAATCGGTAG
>MDSZ01100474.1_pt1 | contig 22725 bp, 15 predicted proteins | sample 811201 | NCBI WGS metagenome assembly MDSZ01 (sample SAMN05326647, study PRJNA326480) | marine metagenome | isolation source: seawater | place: Indian Ocean: North | collected 2010 | reverse complement strand
GAGGAAACTCCAGCTGAGGAAACTCCAGCAGAAGAAACTCCAGCTGAGGAAACTCCAGCAGAAGAAACTCCAGCCGAGGAAACTCCAGCAGAAGAAACTCCTACAGCTGATTATACTGTTGTAAATATTTCAGTTACCGAAGATACAACTGTGACTGCTACGGATGAAGCAGAAGAATTCCGTTACGAAGTTTCAGAAGCAGGTGTTTCAGAAGAAGGTGCTTACACAGTAACTATTGAAGGTTTTGATGCAGCGACTGATAAATTAACTTTAGTAATCGTTAATGGAACTTCAAATTTAACTACGCAAGAATTTGATCAGCTATCAAATGTTGAAGTAACTTCTGATGGTATTAGTGGAACGCAAATTCTTTTTGCGCCGGATAGTAATGCTCAGAGTGGAAAACTGGTTTTACCTAGCGTTGAAGAGTCCTTTGATAGTGATTGGACTGCTACAACTTATACTGTTGAAATTATCGCAGATGCTAATTTAGTTTAAGTGAGTATATTATATAAAGAATCTTTTTTAGGGAGATAATTAAAATTTTTATCAAGTTGCCTTATTTAAAACATAATTAAAATTTAAAAATAGCTTGATAAAGTTTGTTACATTTGGTTACAATATAAATTATTTTATATTGACGTTATAGACGAAATGTAGGATTTTGTGATTCGTTAGCAGATTTTTGTTAACGGGTTTTTTTAGTAAGTGTTAAAAACACTTGTTGTTATTTTAGGGAGAAAGTAAATGGCGACTATTAATCACAGTGCTGGTGCGGATATCATCGTACCTTCTAATAATGGAACGACTTATAGAGGTTTAGGTGGAGACGATACCTATATCCTTTCAAATTCTATTGCAGCTAATGCAGCAATTACAATTGTTGATACTAGCGGTGCTAATAAAATTCAGTTAGTGGATGGTTTATCTGTAGCTTCTATGAAGTTTGCAGCGGATGCTGTTCAATTAACTTTAGGGAATGGTGCTGTTGTAACGATTAATGGTGCAAGTAACTTTGATTTTGATCTTGGTGGTAACGCTACCGCAGGAACATCAGGTTCAGTTACTTCATTTGCAGGCTTCGCAGCTGGTGCTGGTGTTGCTACTCTTCCTGCTTCAGGATCCGTAGATGGTGCTTCCAATGTTTCAGTAACTGGATCAAGTTGGTCAGGCGGTGCTGCTACATATACATATACAGTTTCAAAAGATGCTAATCAGATTTCTGAAGGTGAGTCAGTCACATATACAGTAACTGCAAGTTCTGCTGTTACAGCTGATACATCTTTAACATGGACAGCTATCGGTAGTGACAATGGTGGTACTGTCGATAAAGCAACTGCAACTGATATCGATTCACAATCTGGTACAGTAACTATCCCTGCTGGTTCAACATCAGCTACTTTCTCTGTTACTGCTGTTGCTGATTCAATTGCTGAAGGTATTGAAGGTTTACAAGTTAGTGTATTCTCTCCCGAATCTGCTACTGTTGGAACTTCTACAGTACTTTTAAATAATTCAGGCGCTTCTGCTAGCGCACAAACATTCGAAGGTACATCCGGTGTGAATAACTTTGTTGGTGCTTCAGGTGCTGACTCATTTGACTTCTCCACATCTGGTGAACTAAATGATGTTGATACTTTAGATGGTGGTGCTGGTTCAGATATCCTATCTCTTACAAATGGTGCTGCAACATTAACTCCAAATATTGAAAATATTGAAACAATTAATATAACACCAACAGGTACTTTGGTTGTTAATTTAGCAAACACTGAATCAACTTTTGATTCAATCAAAGCTGTCTCTGATGGTGGTAATGCATTAACTGTTAATGATGTTGCTGTTATTCCTGGTAAAGTTGGTATTACAAATGGTAGTGGCGCTCTAACAGTTAATTTAAAAGCTGCTGCTGTAGCTGGTGATTCTGATAACATAGCAATTGAACTTGCTGGGTCTACTACAGGTGCAGATGTTGCTATTACTGATGATAGTGCTACTGGTATTATTGAATCAGCTAGCATTAATAGTATTTCAGCTGCTAATACATTAACTACATTAGGTTTAAATGGTGCTAAATCACTTACTATTACTGGTGATCAATCACTTACTCTTACACAAGCTTTAGAAGCTACTGTTGTTACAGTAGATGCTTCTGGTATGACTGGCGCTGTTGGTTTAACAATGTCAGCCGATCCTGCTGCATCAGCTGTTACAGCTATAACAATTACTGGTTCTGCTGGTGTTGACTCACTAAGAGGTACAGCAGCCGGTGCTGATAATATTTCAGCGGGCGGCGGTAACGATACAATTACATTTGCATCAGATGGTCAATTAACAAGCAAAGATGTTGTTGATGGTGGTGATGGTGTTGATACAGTCGTTTCAGCTGAAAACGCAATTGTTTCATCACAGCTTGGTGGCCTAAGTAATGTTGAAAAATTATCTCAAACAGGAACAGGTACAATAACGTTAACTGAAAATATTAATCCAACTACAATTGTTATTGGTGATACTAGTAATCAAACAGTCGCATTTAATGATGATTATGATCAAGCAACAACTGTTAGTATAATGGGTGATACTGGTTCAGCTGATACAATTACTAATAATTCAAATATTGCCTTAACAGTTTCAGCTTATTCAACTGATTTATCTGCTGCTGATGTTACTGGTACAATTAATGAAGCTTTTGCCGCAGGTGACACTACTCTTACTCTTACAGCTAATGGTAACAGCATGGCTGTTGGAACAACTTTAACTATTGGAACAGAGAAATTACTTGTTACTGGAATAAATAGTGATACTGAAATTACGGTTACAAGAGGTATTCAAGATACAACTGATCAAGCGCATGCCAGTGGTACTGCTTTTACAGCTGATGCTGATTCATCTCTAACAATTACTGGTAGTGCTACCGCAACTGATGCATTAGTTATCTATGCAAATGGTGATGGTAATATTGATACTAATGGAACTAACACTGTTACATCTATTGATACTATAACAATTAATTCAATGCTTGGTGTTACAGGTGCATATTCTGCTGCTACGCAAATGGATATGGGTACATCTAATACTCCTGTTACAGTTACATCAAACCTAAGTGCTCTTGATGGTACTTTAGAATTAGACTTTAGTGGATATTCACTAGCTTCAGCAGCTGCTTCAGGTGCTGTTACATATATTGGTGGTGATAATGTTGATATTATTCATAGTGGTTCATCTGCTGATAATATTACTTCAGGTGCTGGTAACGATATCATTCACTTAACAAGTGGTAATAATACTGTTGATACAGGAACTGGTGTTGATACTGTTTATCTTGGGTCTGGTGTAGATAATATATCTGCAGGTGCTGGTAATGATATTATTAGCGCAGGTGCCTCAGATCTTCTTGCCAACGATATTATTGATGGTGGTGAAGGTACTGACCAACTAACATTCTCTGCAACTGGATATACAGATGAATCAGTGTTTGGTGGATTAACAAATATTGAAAGTATTAAAGGTGATGCTGCAAACGGAGTTGCACAAGCTTTACCATTTAATGCAAATACATCGTTTAGTATTATTGATGCCTCTGGCGCAGGTGATACAGATCTAACTTTATCAGTTGGTTATACTCAAGATACAACTGTTAAACTTGGTGCTACTGACCTTGTTAATGCTGATAATATTATTAATGGTGGTGCTACAGGTGCTAACGTTAATCTTACAGTTACAGCTCAGGACCAAGGTTCATTTGATACAGATACTGTTATTACAGGTGGTACTGGAACTGATACAATTACATTAACAAACGTTGCAGATACTAATGTTGGTGCTAATGACCACATGGTTCTTACAAACGCAACATCAATTGATGTTCTTAATATCATTGATTATACAAATGGTATTGATACAACAGTTACTGCAGGTACAAACGGTGCCGTAAGAACACCAATGACTGTTAATGCAACTACATTAGATGCTGGTGAAACACTTGACTTTGATGGTAATGCGATGACAAGTCCATTAACTATTAATTCAGGTGAAGGTGCTGACTCTCTAGACGGTGGTACAGATGCTGACGTTATTTATGGTAATGGTGGTATTGATAGAATTAATGGTCAAGAAAATTCAGCTGTATATGGTGCTGATGCTCTTTACGGCGGTGCTGGTAACGATATAATTACTGTTGATGTTGAATCAGAATTCTCTAATTCATCTACAACAGCTCTAGTTACTGATACTGTTGATGGTGGTGCTGGTACTGATACTCTTGCATTCACAGCCGCTGCTACATTAACAAAAGCTGAGCTTGCAAATATTAGTAACGTTGAGAAATTAACATTAGCTGATACTTCATCAATTACTTTAAGTGATGATTTCTTAACAAATAATCCTGGTGTATCAATTACGCTAGCTGCTGGTACAATTAGTGCAGGAGCTGGTACAGATGCTGATCCAACTATTACTGAAGCTGTTACCTACACAGCTGGTAACGGTAACATTAATATTACTACAGGTACTGGTGATGATACATTCGCTACTGCAAGTGGTGCTTTAATTAATGTTTCTGATACTATTGATGGTGGTGCAGGTACTGATACAATTGCTGTATATAATGATGCAACATTTGGTACAACTGATGTTGCTGGTGATGCTGTTACTTTAGCTCTTGATATTTATCATACAAATATTGAAAAAATTACTGTTGTTGACGTTGCTACTGATGATACTGCTGATGTTACTATTACTATTGCTGCTGCTTATACAGGTACAGCCCTAGAAATTGATGGTTCAGCTCTTGATCAGAATGCGCTATCAACTGCTAACGAAGCACTTATTGTTACACAGAATACTGCTGATTTAGCAGCTCTTACTGTAACAGGTGGTGCAGGTGCTGATATTATTACTACTGGTGCAAAAGCTGACCATATTACAGGTAATGGTGGTATCGATACAATTGTTACTAGTGCTGGTGATGATAGTATTTACGGTGGTGCAGGTAATGATATTATCACTCCTGGTGCTGGTAAAGACTATGTTGAAGGTGGTGCAGGTAACGATACATTTGTTATTTCAGTTGATGCTGACTTTGAAGTTTCAGGTGGTACTGAAACTCTAGATGGTGGTGCTGGTACTGATACATTAAGCTTTACTGAAGCTGGTACTAGAGATATTAGTGCTGCTGAAATGGGTAGCGTTAAGAACATTGAGGTAATTTCTATTGGTTCAGGTACAGGAGCTGCTGCTACTGTTATTGGCCTTGGTGATGCCTTCTTTAGTAATAATAACGATGCCGTATCAATTATAGCTAATCCAACAGCTAATACTGCTGCTACTACTAAAATTGATGGTTCTTCAGTTTCAAGTGGTGCTATAACATTAACTCTTAAAGGTAATATTACCGCAACGAATGATACTCTTATTGGTGGTGCTGGTGATGATACATTAATTGTTGGTTATAAAGGCCTTACTTCATCTACTCTTGTTGAGCTTGAAGCTACTGATGTTTTCACAGGTAATGGTGGTACTGATACTATCGTCCTTGATACACAAGCCGATGGGTCAACTGGTGGTGCTGGTGCTATTACGGTAACTATTGACTTTGATACTGTAACAGGCGTTGAAAAACTTGTCGTTAGAGATGCTGATGGTGCTACTACTGCTGCCGATCTAGTTACAGTTAACTTAGCAGCAAGTGTTACTACTGCTAATGTCCCAGCAGCTTTTGAAGTTGATGGTTCAGTTAAAACTGATGCTGATGATGATCTTATCTTTAATGTTACAAATGCTACTACTGCGGATAATTCTGCTCTAACCACTGTCTTTACTATTACTGGTGGTGCTGGTGATGACAGTTTATATGGTGCTGCAGGTGCTGATATCATTACTGGTGGTTCAGGTGCTGACGCCCTTAGTGGTTTTGGTCAATCTGATATCATTACTGGTGGTGCAGGTGATGACCTAATTAATGGTGGTGATGAAACTGCTTTAACTGGTGTTGGTGATAACCTAAGTGGTGATGCTGGTGCTGATACAGTAAATGGTGGTGCTGGTGCTGATACTATTGATGGTGGTGACGGTGCTGATATTATTACTGGTGGTACTGGTGCTGATATCATTACTGGTGGCGGCGGTGCCGATGTATTTGAAATTGATACATGGGCAGAATCTGGTGGTACTAGTATTGATACCATTACAGATTTCACTTCTGGTAGTGATGTAATTAAGATTACTGTTACTGCAGCTCAAGTTGAAGCTGCTCTTGGTAATGCAGCAGGTAGTTTCACTGCAACTGATCTAGGTGATGTTTCTACATTTGCTGAAGTTGAAGCTATACTTACTAATGCTGTTATGGGGCAACCTGTTTATGTATCAGATACTAACCAACTTGTTATTGATGCTAATGGTGATGCTAATATCAATGCTTCTGACTTTAGAATCAACTTAACTGGTACTACTGGTTATAATGATAAAGATGTGGTTTATTATATTACTGCTGATAATGATACTGCTCGTACTTATACTCTAGGTGGCGGTGCTGACTCATTTACAGGTGGTGCTGTAGCAGATACAGTTATAGGTAATGCTGGTGCTGACACTATCAATGGTGCCGGCGGTGCCGATATCATTACTGGTGGTGCTGGTAATGATAGTATTACTGGTGGTGCTGGTGTTGATGTTATGACTGGTGGAGCTGGTAACGATATTATTGTTACTACAGATAATGAAGCTGATGTTATTGCATTCGTAGCTCCTACAACTGCTTCTCCATATGTATCTACTCAAAATGGTACCGACACAATCACTATGTTTGTTGATGGTGCTGCTGGTAACTTTGAGTTTGATTGGGATAATTTATCAGACGTTACAGGTAATGGTGGTACAGATGACCACTTTGATCTTGTGAGCGCTAATGGTACTGCTGATGCTGCTGGTGCTGTAGTTAATGCTTTAGCTGCAGGTACAAGCGGTGATATTGCAGTTGCTGGTAAAATTATAGTTCTTGATACAGGAGCTGGTGCAAATATTACTGCATCTACTGTTGCTAGTTATTTTGAAGGAACTGGTACCGAATTATCCTTAACTGCTAATAATTCAGCTATCGTTGTTACAGGTGATAACACTGGAGCTGATATCCAGGTATGGTGGGTTGATAATGCTGTTGATGGTGATGGTAGTGATGTTACAACTGCTGATGTTCATCTATTAGCTGAATCTTCAGGTAACTTTAATGTTAACAACCTATATGCCGATCAGTTGGATCAGGGTCTATAGTTTTAAAACAAGACTAAAAGTTCTTGTTAAAACAAAGAAATTGGGGAGCTTTTTAGCTCCCCTTTTTTTATTATGAGTAAATTAAATCTAAATACAGGTAATCTTTTAGAAATAATAAAGATTAATTCTACCAGTTCTATAAGAGGCATAAAGGACCCTCATATTACTTTTCTTGCTAAATTTATTTTTAGCGATCATGAATTTACTTCATTTGATAAACTTGCATCTTTTGGTAAAGATAAAAATAATCTAGATGATATCAAGTTCTTTTCTGCGCTTTCATATATTTCTGTAAGTCAGGTTTCGTCTTCAATAGATATAGATAAAGAACTTAAGTTAATTAGATTTAATGATAATAACTATTCTAAGTTAATTAGTTATACAAATAAATTTATAGTTTCAAATAATGTTAAATTTTTAAATTCCATTAATAAATTAAATTTTAATAATGATTTAAAGCAACTATCACTTTCATTTTGTTTTAAATATTCTAATTTAGATTTTGATTTATATTGTACTTATTTTCCTCAAATTTCAGACGTTTTTTCTATTAATAAAAATAATATTATTAATATTTCATCCTTAGATAATTTTAAAGTTTTCTTAGAGAATGATGGACTACTTTGTCTTTTTTTTGTTACAAAATTTTATTCTTTAATCAATACTGATACTATCTTTAATATTCTAGAGTTATTATTCACTAATATGATTTTTGATGCCTTTATTCTGGATAAATATCTTAAATATCTTATTGAAAAAAATATTAATATTTTTAATTTTCTTACTAGTTTAAAGGATTATATTCTTCTCCTTGATGAAAGGATTGTAACCGCTTTATCTCATTATATTCTGTTAGCTGCTTTTAATGATAAAAATTATTCTTATATTGTTAATTGGTATAAACAATTTAGCAATAAGTTAAATAACGGTGAGATTTCTAGAGACTTTGATAGTTTTATTAACTATGAATTAGAGGATAATAGATTTGAGCCTGTTGAATATTGGCCTTTGCATAAAAATGCAAGGTTTTATATCAATACTATTCTATCTTTAACTCAATATATTCCAACTAACTTAACTCCTCCTATTAATTCTTTAAATGTAGAAAACATTAATGTTATTGGTGGTATTCATGGATTAAGCTTAAGTAATAGTTTTGATAAAAAATATAATGTTAATTTTTCTTTTCATTATAATGATAGATTCTTACACAGTAATAATGTTTTTTCTTTGAATGATTATGATCTTGAACTACTTAGCCAAGATAAATCTTCAAGTTTTATTATAATTGATCCCGAGTTTTACTTGCATGAAAATATTGATATTAATACTTTTTTAGACAATCTTCTTGATCAATTAAAAATTAATTTATCTTTAAATAATTTATATTTTTGTACTACTCCATTACCATCAATTCTAACTTTTCGCTATTTCGATGGAGATAAGTGTTGTAATAAAATTAAGTTATTTAATGATCTTTTGCTTGTGAAACAAGAAGTTTATAATTTTAAGTTATTCGATATTAATAAAAATCTTACTTTTAAAGCCAATTTTCTTGATTCTAATTATTTAATTAATAATTATATTATAAAACCAAATAATCTTATTGATTGTTTTAACAAGGATTTTAAATAATTATTATAATGAGGAATATTCAAAATAATCCTTTATGGGCCATTTACTATGAAAGCGATGCTTATTCTATTTCAGGTGAAAAGGTTATGGGAAGGCAAGCCGCTGGTAATTCATTTTTAAAAGCATATGCATTAAGTGATTTTAAAAAAATAGGCATATACGCTAAAAATAAAGATTCATTTGATAATTCATTTAATTTATTTAAATCTTTTCTTCCAAGTGACTCTAATAAAGAACTGTCATACATCCCATGGGGTAACCCTAATATTTTAAATAAATTTGGTGGGATTTTTTATCCTGCCCCTAATATCAGTAAATTAGCAGATCAAAGATATTTTTATGGTTCAAATTCCTATAGTGTTGTAGGTATTACGCATACCACTGCATCTGATTCTGTCATTAATTCAATTCTTGACTGTTATACACGACCTTTAATGCCTTGGGATGCTCTCATTTGCACATCTAAATCAGTTAAGAGATCAATTAATAATCTTTATGATCAATACCAATCTATTTTAAGTGAGAGGATAGGCGCAACTAAAGAACCTTCTTTTGAATTGCCAATCATTCCTCTAGGTGTTCATTTTGATGATTATATCGTTAATACTCAGGAAAGAACTCTTGGTAGAAATAAATTAAACATTAAAGATAACGATATAGCTCTTCTTTTTCTTGGTCGTTTAAGCTTTCACGCAAAAGCGCATCACCTTCCAATGTATATTGCGTTACAAAAAGTTGCTGAAAGCCTTCCAGAAGGAGTTAATCTCCATATTATTCAAAGCGGATGGTTTCCTAATGATGTTATTGAAAATATATACAAAGAAGAGGCTAATAAAGTTTCGCCATTAGTATCATTTCATTTTCTTGATGGCAGAGACCCTATAGTAAAGAAATTATCTTATGCTGTATCTGATATTTTTATTTCATTGGTTGATAATTTTCAGGAAACATTTGGTTTAACCCCCTTGGAGGGTATGGCATCTGGTCTTCCCGCAATTGTGAGTGATTGGGATGGATATAGAGATACTGTTAGAGATGGGATTGATGGTTTTCGTATTCCAACTGTTACTATGGAGCCTGGAAGTGGAAATGATTATGCTCTTAGGTACAGTCTTGGTTTAGATACGTATGATCATTACATTGGAAGGACAAGTCAAACTGTATCAATAGATCTAAAAGTATGTATTGATAGAATTTTATCATTAGCTAATAATAAAGATCTAAGGCAAAAACTAGGGAATAACGCTAAAGAGAGAGCTAGAGAATTTGAATGGAAAAATATTATTTCTCAATATTCTGACCTCAAAATAGAACTCGATCAAAGAAGAAAAATAAGCATAGAAAATAATCAAAAGTTTTTTTCACCTGCTACGATTCAGGATCCTTATACTTTTTTTGATGGCTACTCAAGTATACAAATAAATTTAAAATCATCTATTTCATTAAATACTAATATTAATAATATTAAAATTGAAGATTTCTATAAATTTTCAAGTGTTTCTTATCTAGATAATATTGCCCCTAAAATTGAAATTATTAGAGAGATTTATGATATAATACCTGCAAATAGTAATTTTAAAGTTTTTGAAATCAGTGAGGCGACTGATTTTGATCATAATCTAATTTTCAGATCCTTAATCTGGTTAGCAAAATTCGGTTATATTAGTATTAATGAGTAAAAAATGGTAAATAAAAAAAAGATACTTTTTGTTCATCAAAATTTTCCAGGGCAATACAAACATATTTATAAATCCCTTGTTAAGAAGGGATTTGATGTTCATTCTTTATCAATAAAAAAATATAATGGAGATGGAATTAATAATCACTATTATGAGCTACTTTCATTATCTAGCGAAAATATTAATCAATGGGCACAAGAGTTTGAGGCAAAAATGATAAGAGCCGATTCCGCATTAAAGAAATGCCTTCAAATGCGTGATGATGGTTTTTATCCTGATCTAATAATAGGACATCCTGGTTGGGGTGAAACTTTTTTTATGAAAGAGGTATGGCCTGAATCTAAATTACTCACATATGTTGAGTTTTATTATAAAACAATAAATTGTGACATAGATTTTGATAAAGCAGTTATAGAGGATGATTTAAATTTAGATTTTGATAAATTTTATGAGTTTAATAAATATAAACTTGCTGCAAGAAATTCTCCCTTCCTATCCACTTATGCACTAAGCGACTATTTGGTTTCACCTACTCAATTTCAAAAAAATCTTGTTCCTAAGTCATTAAGGGGTAACATAGAAGTTATACATGATGGCATTGATACTAATATTCTTAAGCCTGATCCAAAGGTGAAGGTATTAGTAAATGGAAAAAAATATTCTAAATCAGATAAAATTATTACTTATGTAAGTAGATCACTAGATCCATATAGAGGTTTTCATATATTTATGAAAGCAATTCCAAAAATATTAAAAGAGAACCCTGATGCATCTATTTTTATAGTTGGAGACGATAAGACACATGGATATGGTGCTAAACCAAAGGGTGATAGAAATTATAAAGAGATTTATTATTCAAAAATTAAAGATCAAATCAAAGGAGATGAGGATAGACTATTCTTTTTTGGTCAAGTTCAATATGATCTTTTTATAAAGTTGATGCAAATTTCTTCTGTTCATATTTACCTTTCATATCCTTTTGTTTTATCTTGGTCTATGCTTGAAGCTATGAGTTGTGGTGCGACTATTATTGGTTCTAATACGGGTCCTGTAACCGAGGTTATAGATGATAACATAAATGGCTTGTTGGTTGATTTTTTCGATCACAATGGGATATCAGATAATGTTTCTAAAGTATTGAAAAATAGAGATAAATATAAAAATTTATCTACTAGTGCACGTCAAACAATTATTGAAAAATATGATCTTAAAAAAGTAGTACTTCCTTTGCATTTAGATCTTATTAATAGAGCCTTGAAATGATTATAGATAAATTTCTCGATGATGTTTTTCTTTTGAAAAATAATACTTTTTTTGATGATAGGGGATTCTTCTTTGAGTCTTTTAATTCAAATTTTTTAGAAGTAACTAATATTAAAAATCCTTTTGTTCAAGATAATATATCCTTTTCAAAAGAAAAATTTACTTTGCGCGGTCTTCATTATCAAAAAGGAAAACACAAACAAGCTAAATTAATTTTCTTAATATCAGGTTCAATTTTTGATGTATTTGTTGACGCTAGGCCAAGTTCAAAAAATTTTGGTCAATACGGATTTGTAAAATTAAATAATCCTGGGGATAGTATTTATGTTCCAAGAGGTTATCTTCATGGGTTTTGTACTTTAGAGGAAAATACTACTATCGGTTATAAGGTTGATAATTTTTATAATAAGGATTCAGAGCTCAATGTTCTTTGGAACGATCGTGACTTAAAAATTGATTGGGGCTTGTTTGATACAAAGCCCATAATTTCAGAAAAGGATAATAATGCCATGACCTGGCAATCTTTTAATCAGGAGATTATATAGCCATGTCAAAAAATTTCTTAATTACTGGTGGTTCAGGTTTTATTGGTTCAGAGGCTGTAAGGTATCTTGTATCTAAAGGTCATAAAGTATTTAATTTTGATAAACTTACTTATGCCTCAATTGAGGAATCTTTGATTGGTTTGCCAAAAGATAAATATCATTTTTTACATGGTGATATTACTGATATAAGAACCGTAAAGAATTTTATAAATAAATCTCAGCCTGATTATATAATTAATTTTGCTGCCGAGTCTCATGTTGATAGATCTATTGAGGATCCTGGTATTTTTATTAGCACAAACATTGTTGGAACTTATAATTTATTATTTCAGTCGCTTGATTATTTCCTAAAACTAAAAGGATCAAAAAAGAAAAATTTTAGATTTACACATATATCTACTGACGAGGTTTATGGTTCTTTAGATTATGAAGATAGTCCATTTATAGAAAAAAGTCCTTATAGACCAAATAGTCCTTATTCTGCCTCCAAGGCTTCAGCAGATATGCTACTAAGGTCTTGGTTCAAAACTTATAACTTTCCTGGAATTATAACGAATAGCTCAAATAATTATGGCCCTTGGCAAAACCCTGAAAAACTTATCCCTCGTTCAATATTTCTTGCGTTAAATAATAAACCTATTGAGATATATGGTGATGGTAAAAACGTAAGGGATTGGATTTTTGTGAAGGATAATGTTGAGGCAATAATTGAGGTAACAACAAAAGGTGAGGCGGGGGAAACCTTTAACATTGGATCTGAAAATGAAATTTCAAATATTGATTTAATAAAGCTAATTTGTGATTATTTAGATGAAATTAGACCAAGAATTGAAGGTAGTTATAGTGATTTAATTAAATATGTAAAAGACAGACCTGGTCATGATAAAAGGTATGCGCTTGATACAAAAAAGATTTTTAACTCTTTAAGCTGGAAGCCCTCTATTAATTTGTCAGATGGCTTAGGCATTACTATAAAATGGATTCTTGATAATGAAGAATGGCTTAATAAGAGATTTAAAAAATACCCACGATTAGGTTTGAAGAAAAATTAAAATGAACGTTCTTGTTTTAGGAAAAAATAGTCAAATTGGTAAAGAGTTGCTTGCTATAAAAAAACCTTTAAATTTGAAATTCTTTTATACAAGCTCAGAAGATCTAAACATAATAAATCAAAATCATATTAAAAATTACATTGATAAAGTTAAACCTGGTGTAATTATTAATTTTGCTGCCTATACTGATGTTGATGGTGCAGAGAGTGATGAAGAAAATGCTTTTTTAATTAATAGTCTTGCGCCTGAATTTATTTCTTCTATTGCTAGTGAAAAAAATATTTATTTTATTAATATATCTACAGATTATGTCTTTGATGGGGAAATAAGCCGCCCTTATGATATATCTGACTTAACTTCACCAGTTAATATTTATGGCAAATCTAAGCTTGATGGCGAGTTAAGAATTCTTAAAAATAATAAAAAATCTATCATTATCAGGACTTCCTCTATTTTTAGTGTGCATAATAAAAATTTTGTTAAAACTATCTTTAACAAATTAATAAGTGGTGAAAATCTTAATGTAGTTGATGACCAAAAAATCTCTATGACATTTGCAGGTGATTTAGCGCAAATGATTCTATCTTTATTAAACTTCAAAATATTAGAAAAATTTTTAAATGAAGAAGAGACTCGTATTATTCATTATTCTAATGTTGGATATACTTCATGGTATGAGGTTGCATTGTTAATAAAAGAAAATATTTCAAGTGGGGTTAAAATAAATCCAGTTTCATCTATCTCACGGCATTCTAGAGCATTGAGGCCTAAGGATAGTAGATTAAAGCTCAACTCTGGCCTTTTAAGACTATTAAGTATAAAATCTTATGACTGGAAGGATAGGGTTATTAAAGTTACTAGAGATTTAAATAGTTGAGTTAGGAGTATTATGACTAAAGTTAAGGGTATTATCTTAGCAGGCGGGAATGGAACTAGGCTAAAACCTATGACTGATATTATTTCTAAACAGCTTTTACCAATTTATAATAAGCCTATGATTTATTATCCACTTTCAGTTTTAAAAAATGCTGGGATCAAGGAAATATTAATTATAACAAAGCCCGATGAAAGGGATTTCTTTGTAAAGCTTTTAGGTGATGGAAGTAATTTTGGTGTTCGACTTGATTATATTTCACAAGATAAGCCTAAAGGTATAGCTGAGGCTTTTATTATTGCAAAAGATTGGTTAAAAAATTCAAATTCATTAATGATTTTAGGTGATAATCTCTTTTTTGGTCTTGGCTTAAAAAAACTTTTACAAAGAACAATAAAAAAGCCTAAGGGAGCAACAATTTTTGCTTATGAAGTTTCTGATCCTCATAGATATGGGGTTGTTTCTTTTGATAATAACAAAAGAGCAAAATCAATTATTGAAAAACCAAAAGTAACTAAATCAAGTTGGGCTGTTACTGGTTTATACTATTATGATTCTAATGTTACGAATTATGCTGAATTATTAAAGCCCTCTAAAAGAGGTGAATTAGAAATTACAGACTTAAATAAAAGATACCTTAAGGAAAAAAAATTAGATGTCGAAATCCTTGGAAGTGGATTTACTTGGCTTGATACAGGAACCCCTGATTCATTATTAGAAGCAGCCAATTTTGTTAAAATTATTGAGTCACGTCAAGGATTATTAATAGGTGATCCAAATTCAAATTAATTTTTAATCTCTTAGTGCCGTTTTTGATAGTTTGGTAATAGGGTTGATTATGTAGCTTGCTACCGTCCTTGGTTCACCTATTATCGAGACATCAACCATCATTCCTGATTGTAGGCTTATTCTTCCACTTTTATCTAGCTCATCCTTATCAATTTCAATTATAGTTTTATAGAATACAGACTGATCCTCTCCTGATTGACTTGTATTCGGCGCAACTTTAGTAACTTCTCCCTCAAATTGACCATAAATAGCCATGTCATAAGCACTAAATGCTAATCTAGCTTTTAGACCTGGAATAACATAGGCAATATCCTGGGGTAAGACATTGGCTTCTATTTGCAGTTTGTCACCAGAAGGAACTATAGTTGCTATTTCTTGACTAGTCTGAACAACTTGATCAACGTTCTTTACGTTAACGCTACTTACAACTCCACTGACTGGCGCAATAACCTGAGAAAAATCTAATTCAAGTTTAGATTGTAAATATGACTTATCGGCCTCAAAAAATTTTAATTTTTCATCTATTAATCTTATTTCAGCCTCAGAGCCTCTATTTACCAATTCTTCTATGAGGTTTACTTTTCTTTCTAAAGCATCCCGTGTTGACTTTGCTAATTCATATTTTTCTTTTGCAATAGAATAATTTATTAAAAATAATATATCACCCTTTTCAACAGTATCTGACATTTTAACATTTATTTCTTCTATAATTCCATTAGCAGCACTTTGTATTGTGTGGACTTTAGAGGTTGGTACAACAGTTCCAGTTGCCCTAACCACCTGATCAACAGATGATACACTGGCCCAAATTGCAAAAATTATTGTGAAAAGTGCAATACCCCAATATAAAAAATATGAACCTTTATTTATGCTGAAATTAGTAATTGCTAGGGTTTCGGCAATATTATCAAGGTTATCTCTGTTAAAAAAAGATCTTAAGGACTTGAATACATTTAATATTTTCATTTTACTTCTTATCCTTATTGCTTTTGTTGTTTAATAATTTCATTCGTTGGTCCAAACCTTGCTAACTCTCCATTAACAATAATTCCAATCTTATCAGTTTTTGTAAGATGTTGTATCCTGTGAGTAGAAATTATAATTGTCGGTTTATAAGGTAAGGAGAAAATATTGTTTATCACTTTTTCTTCTGTTTCTGAGTCCATTGAACTAGTTGGCTCGTCTAGAACAAGTATCTTTGGCTTTCTTATGAATGCTCTAGCTAGCGCAATTGATTGTCTTTGCCCCCCAGACAAGTTAGGACCATTCTCTGCTAATTGGTATCCGTAACCACCGGGTAATTTAGCAATAAATTCATGACAGCATGCTAATGTTGCAGCTTCAACAACTTCTTCTTCAGAAACATTATCCAAACCAGATGTAATATTATCATATATACTTCCTGAAAAAAGTTGAATGCTTTGAGAACAATAACCTATATGCTCTCTTAAGGCTTTTGACGGTATATTAGTAATATCGTAATCAGAAAGAAAAAGCGTCCCTGGATTTGGTAAGATATAACCAATAATATTTTTTAAGATAGATGATTTCCCGCTTCCAACTGATCCTACAATTCCTAGCTTTTCTCCGCTTGAAAGATTGAAATTGATATTTTTTAGGATTTTAGTTTCTTCAATCGAATACTGTAAATCGTTAATTTGAATGTTACCATTTTTTAAAACAATAGCCTTTTGATCAATTACTAATTCATCTCTTGAAGCATCTTTCATTAACTCATTAATATTTTTATATGAAATAAGAGTGCTATTCAGTCTAGTCAATAAAGAGCCAATTTGGACAAGAGGTGATAAAACTCTACCGGACAAAATAACACAAGCAATAAGAGCGCCAGTGGTAATTGATTGATTGCTGACTAAAATTACACCAACAACAACAATACCTGTTGAACTTATTTGCAGAGAGGATTGAGAGAAAGTTGTTGCAATATTATTAAATGTTCTAGCCTTAATAAGTGTTTTTGAGGTTCCCTCAATAGTTTCTTTCCATCTCTTTTTTAGAAATCCTCCACCAGCAACAGTTCTAACTGTCTCAAGATTATTAAGAAGTTCTAGGAGTGTAGACATTTTACCTTTTTGATAGCCTGTTACTTCTGTAGAGTATTTTTTAATCAAGGGTTGAACACCTGCTGCTACAAGAATTACCAAAGGAACAATAAGTAGAGGAACAATAGCTACTTTACCTCCAATCATCCCAATTATCCCAATAAAAAAAAGCATGAATGGTGTATCAATTATTGCTACAAGTGATGCTGAAGAGAAAAAGTCTCTAACTCCTTCAAATTCTCTTACAGATGTGGCTACTTTAGATGGCGAGCCTATAACAGAATCATCATGACTTATAATTTTTTTAAAAATTTTATCACTAACAACTTTATCTAATTCTCCTCCAGCCAAATCAGTAAAATATGATCTAAGCAACTTAAGTATAAAGTCAAAAATTAAAACAATTGCAACACCAATTGTAAGAGCAATAAGAGAATCAATAGCATTATTAGGTAATACTCGGTCATATACAGTCATTATATAGAAAGCACTTACAAGCTGAAAAATATTTATAAAAATAGAAGCAGAGAAAACTTGTATATATGTTCCTCTATTTTGTAAAATTGTTCCCCAAAACCAGTGATCTTTAATGTCTATTACTTTCTCTGAATTTTCCATCACTAATCAACCTTTATATTAAATTCATTATTAAGAATTCTATTCTGATGGAGAATTGAAAAATAGGTATACATTATACCTGCTTCGTTTTCTAGTAGCGTTTGTAATTGGGATATCTCACTTGAAAGAACTTCAGTAAGAGCATTTATAGCAAAGCCACTTAGCTCTATCCTGTCTTGTAATGTTTTTCTTTGATTCACAGTCTCCTGGAAAGATTTTGAAAATATAAATCTATTTGATAATGAATTTCTAAAGTCGCTTAATAAACTTGACTCTGTAATTATATCTTCTTTAATTTTTACATTTATATCACTTTTATAACCAGATGCAGCAGCTTTAGCTGCATTTATCTTTGCAGCACCTCTACCAAAGCTAAATATTGGCATCGAAAGATATAATCCACCCCTTATATCATCTTCGTTTGTATCATCATCAATATCATATTTAGTATAGCGCGCACTAATACCAAATTTTGGAAGATATTCACTCCTTACTGTTGAAATTTCAGCTTTTTTTTCATCATATTTTGATTTAGAAATTTCAACATCATAGGAGTCATTATTTCTTATATAATTAATCTCTTTTATGTTTATTGAAGGGAATTCAAAATTATTAAACTCTTGTTTATAAAAATTACTATACTCATTATTGTTTTTTTCAACCTGACTTTTGAATTTATAAATTAGTGTTTCAAGTGAACTATATCTTACATAAAATAAAGCTGAATCAACGGGGTCCATTATTCCTGCGTTTACTCTATCATCAACTTTTGAACGATAGGGTTTTAGGAATTGCATTAAATCTTCTGCATAATTTAAAATGAAATTGCTAATAAGCGTATCAAGATAAATTTGATTTGCTTCAAGAATTAATTGAGACACTGTTTTCATTTTTTCACTAGAAAGTCCTTCAGCCTTACTTTTCGCAGACCTTATAACTGAACTTACTTGTCCACCAGAATAAATAGCTTGTTTTATCTCTATATTTGCATCAAAGCTATCATCTCTCCTTTTTCTCACAGAGTTATTATCTGTAATATTTCTTTCAATACTTTCATCATTAATAATATTTCCTGAAATAGTTGGAAATCTGTTTCTTTTGGCTAGTTTAAGATTAAATTCCTGTTCTTTCGACATAGACATTATGTATTGGAATTCAGGCTGTTTGAATAAACTTTCTCGAATTAAATCTTTGTAGTTATCCTCTCCAATAAAAAGCTTTATTTCTTTAATATTAGAAAACGAATAATTCTTGATTGTTTCCTGACTAAATAGGGTTGTACTTATTAATACTAAAAAAGTAACAAGGAATATTTTCATTTTTTTTAAAATTTTCATATCAAGCCTAAGTAATATTTAAAAAAATTATTACTGGTTTCAAAACTAAGCAAAATAAAGATATTTTCTTTATTATTAAGAAAGTTAATTAATTATTTTTTTTTTTATTCTTTTTAGATGATTCTTTCTTCTTATCATCAGTATCCCCTAAGGAGGATAACTTTTCTTCAATAGCTTTTGATGACGAAATCAATCCATTTAAAACATTATTTAAGCTACCAGCAGGAATCTCCAATGTTCCTGAAGGAACATCTTTGCCAGCAGGATCAACACTAAAACATTCAACTCTTAAAATTCCATTCACAAAAGTTACATTTCCAAGTCCTTCTATAAGCATTTTCATCTCCCAAATTTGATTTACAATTGATATATAGTTACTAATATTATTAATTCAAGTTTATAAGCTGATTTTCTCTTATGTACTATATATTAAGCTACAAATTAAATATTACTCAGTGGCATATGTTTATAAAAGGTAGAAGGTAAATGGATAAACTAAAATTTTTACATATTGGATGTGGGCCTAAAAGAAAGGAGTCTACAACAAAAGTTTTCAACTCTGATTCCTGGGAGGAGGTAACTCTTGATATAGATGAGGGAGTTAATCCAGATATCATTGGTACAATGACTGATTTAAGTATGATTGAAGACAGTTCGTTTGATGCAATATACTCTAGCCATAATATTGAACACTTGTTCTTACATGATGCTTTGGTCGCAGTTAAGGAGTTTTATAGAATCTTAAAAAGCACAGGATATATTTTGGTTGTATGCCCAGATATAATTTCTACTTGCGAGGCAATTGTTGAAAAAGGTCCTTTAGAGCCATTGTATTATTTAAAAAATAAAGCTGGTGAATCTTCAAAAGATTTATGGGTTAGTGGGATCGATATCCTTTATGGTTGGAGAGCAGCCATAAATGCTGAAAATAATTATATGGCTCATAGATTTGGATACAGTGAAAAATCCTTAAGATTATTATTTTCTACAAATAAGTTTAAATCTATAGCATCAATAACTAGAAAATCCTTCTATGATATCAACTTATTAGCGTTTAAGGAAACAGTTGAAAATGATACAGCCACAAGCATTCTTAAAGATCACCTTAGTTAATATTTAGATTGATAAATGAAAAAAATTGAATATTTAAAAGAGATAGAAAAGTTAATTTTAAGTAAAGATTTTCAAGGTGCTGAAATTTTGGCTTTAGAAGTTTTACCAAAATATGAAGATGCTCTAATTTATTATTTTTTAGGTATTTGCCAAATAGAATTAAAAAAAACAGAACTCAGCATTTATCATTTAAAAAAATCAATCTTTTTAGATGATAAATTATTAATTCTTAATGCACGTTTTGTATTGGGAAATATCTATATAGCTATTAAGAAATTTGATTTAGCTGAAAATGTTTTGAGGGAGTTGATCGCCATTAACGATAAAGAGGAAAAATATTTTCTTTCTTTTATTAATACTTTAATTCATCAAAATAGATCTGTAGAGCTTAAAAGTGAATTAGAGCGAGCTTTAGATAAATTTCCAAATTCAAAGGATCTTAATAAATTGAAGGATTATCTCTAAGGTTTAAAACCTTGAAATATAATTTATGGTGGGCGCGGCTGGGTTTGAACCAGCGACCCCTACGATGTCACCGTAGTGCTCTACCGCTGAGCTACGCGCCCTTTCTTAAGTTATAATGTATTATTTATTAGTTTATTAAATAATGATATCATTGAAATTCAATTATAAAATTTTAATTAATATTTTAAAACAATTAATTTCATATAAAGGGATATTGAATGGAAAATAAAGATAAATATTCAATGAAAAATATTATTGATCTTTATAATAATGGTCAAATCAAGGAAATGATTGTTCTTGCTGAGGAAAATATTAGAGAATTTCCTCAAAATATTGATGCTAAAAATATTCTTGCGCTAGGATTAAAAAAAATAGGAAAGTTTGAAGAAAGCAAAAAAATCTTCTTTGATATTATTAATGATTACAAAAATGACCCTGTAAATAATAAAAAAATAGCATTTATTTATACGAATGCGGCTAACTTATTATTCGATATCGGTCAGATTGATAATGCAATAAAATTACATGAAATCGCTATTCGATTAAATAAAAAAAGTATTAATTCTTTTTTAGGTTTAGGATTAGCATATTCAAACAAAGGGATGGATAATAAATCAATTGATATCTATAAAAGTGCATTAGAGTTAAATAAAAATGATAATAATATCAATTATAATTTAGCGACATCACTTAGAAAAGTTGAGAATTATAAAGAAGCTGCTCATTATTATTCTCTTACTAGCCGGAGGTTAAGTAAAAGTTTTCAACTTGAGTGTTTATATTTTAATATTAAAGATAAAGTCTCAAAAAATGATTTTTACAAACTATTAAATGAAATAACAAAAACCGATAAAAGCGATCCATTAATTGCTTCAATAAGCAAACATTCTTCTATTAGGTTTGGAAGAAATGATCGCTGTAATTTTTGTAGAGAATCTTTTGATTATATAAAAAAAGAAAATCTATTTAATGATATGAATTTCGATCAAAGTCTAATTAATCAAATATTAGACGATATTGAAAAATCTAATATTTCAAAAAAACCTCAGTCTCTTCTTAATGATGGAATTCAATCATCAGGAAATTTATTTAATTTAGAATATAGATCTATCCAGAAATTAAAAAAAATAATTATAAATAAGATTAATAATTATAGATTATATTACGAGAAATCTGATAGTGATTTTATAAAAAAATGGCCTAAAAAATTTAATTTATATGGATGGATTATTATTATGAATAATGGTGGAAATTTATTACCTCATATTCATAAAGAGGGGTGGTTAAGTTCAAGTATTTATCTTAAAAGACCTGAAAAAAGAAAAAGTAATGACGGTGATATTAAATTTAGTCTTCATGGGGGAAATTATCCAAGTGATAATATGAATTTTCCTTCAGAGATTATTGATATTGAGGAGGGTGATATGGTCATGTTTCCATCTTCAATTTTTCATTCCACTATTCCCTTTGACTCAGATAGACAGAGAATAACATTGGCATTCGATGTTATACCATTAACTATTTAAAAATTTTTCAATTTTATCCCATAGTTTCAATCTGAATTCATCTTTTTCCATAAAAATTTCATGTTCACAATTTTCAAAGTTAATTATATTTGAATTTTTTAATCTTTTTGCCATTTCAATAGTCTTCTTTGAATAAACTACTCTATCTTCCAGGCTGTTGATAATTAAAATCTTTACATCTATTTGTTCTGCCCAGTTTTTACTTCTAATTAGCTTAAATCTTTTATTTACAGCCTTTGCAAAGCTATTCGTAACACCCCAAAGTCTTATAGACGGCATCTTTCTAACAAGCATTTGTGTTCTTTTATACCTGCCTTTATCAGTTGTTAAGTCATTTTCCTCAAAAGGAGTTTCTATGCCCATATTTGGTTTTGACCCAATTAAATAATCCGTATCTTTTTTTAAAAAATTCATTATTGAAGATGCAGTTCTTAAAAATCTCTCATTTTTAAATCCGAGCATAGGGGCTGATAAAATACCATAGTCAAACTTTGTTGGATGAT
>MDSZ01028755.1_pt1 | contig 22727 bp, 10 predicted proteins | sample 811201 | NCBI WGS metagenome assembly MDSZ01 (sample SAMN05326647, study PRJNA326480) | marine metagenome | isolation source: seawater | place: Indian Ocean: North | collected 2010 | reverse complement strand
TCGACTTTCTCATGATCTTCATGGAATAGGTTTCAAAACCGCAGATAGTATCGCTACAAAGTTGGGCATTAAATTTGATGACTGGTCTAGAATTGAGGCTGGCATTCAGTTTGCACTTCAAACCGCAACCGGCAACGGTCACTGTGCTTTACCTGAAGCTGAACTCATTGAGTCGGCGACTGACCTTTTAGGAGTAGAACAAATCAGAGTTGAGGAATGCTTAGAAAGGATCGTCAAAAAAGATGATGTCAAAAGAGATGAAATATCTTCTACTCCCATGGTTTTTCCTCCTCAGCTAATGGCTGCTGAGAAATTAGTGACAGATAAAGTCTTATCGCTAGCCTCGAAAAGAGCAGAATATCCAGACATTGAAATAGAAAAGGCTTTGACATGGTGCCAAGAAAAAATTGGGTACCCTCTTGCAGATGGTCAAAGGAATGCAGTCGAATTAGCATTACAGGAAAGAGTATTAATCATTACGGGCGGACCGGGCGTTGGCAAGACAACCATTCTTCGCAGTGTCCTTATGATATTAAAGGCTAAAAAAATAAACACTGTCTTGTGCGCGCCAACTGGAAGAGCGGCTAAAAGAATGTCCGAAAGCACGAGTTTAGAGGCCTCAACGATCCATAGATTACTAGAATTCCAAGGAAGATCTGGAAAGTTTGCACATGATGAAAGCAATCCCCTTAAAGGTGATCTATTCATTGTTGATGAGGCATCAATGATCGACATACAACTTATGTCCTCATTTCTTAGAGCACTTCCAAACAATGCTCATTTGATACTTGTAGGTGATGTTGACCAATTACCTTCAGTAGGACCTGGTAGCGTTCTTTCAGATATGATCAGATGTGATAAAATTCCCGTTGCCAGGCTTAATGAAATATTTAGACAATCCTCAGAAAGTAGAATAATTAGCGCAGCCCATGAAATTAATCAGGGCATAATTCCCTCAGAGCTTGCAAAATCGGCGAAAAATGATCCTCACTCAGATTTCTTTTTCTTAAGCTGCGATGAACCGGAGGAGACCTCGGAAAAAATCGCCAATCTGGTCAGTCAAAGAATACCGGATAAACTGGGATTAGACCCTGTAAACGACATTCAAGTTATTACCCCAATGCACAGAGGAAGCCTGGGAACTCAATCACTTAATAGAAGGCTGCAAGACTCACTGAACCCAGCAAATGAATCAACATTCGAGATTGAGCGCTTCGGTGCCCGATACCGAATCGGTGATAAAGTAATTCAGACCAGAAATAATTACGATAAGGAAGTATTGAACGGTGATATTGGCAAAGTGGTTGGAATTTCAACTGATCCAGGGAAAATAGAAATTCAATTTAGTGGAGATAGGATGGCTTCTTACGAACCAGGAGAACTGGATGAAATATCCCCAGCGTTTGCAATCACTGTACATAAATCTCAGGGAAGCGAATTTCCATGCGTTGTAATCCCTGTGAGCACACAACATTTTTTATTACTTCAGAGAAACCTTTTATACACAGCTATCACGCGAGGAAGCAAAGTGGTCGTGCTCGTAGGTCAAAAAAAAGCTGCAGCAATGGCTGTCAAAAACAGTGATACAAGAGAACGCTACCGTGGACTACTTGAGAGACTAAATAATTAAAGTTGATGAGTCTGAGGCTGAATCACAACGTCACCAGTTACTAGATGCTCTGGACATTGCACAGCATCAACAATCGAAGAGGCGGCGTAGCTAACAGGTATCATTTTGTCGCGCATCACTTTCATATCCAGATCATCCCAAAACGGAGAGTCCACGCCTCCAAAATAAAAATAGGTAAACTGGATACCTTTTGATCGATATTCAAGTTCCATTGATTTGAGAAATCCAACGGCTCCAAATTTACTTGCGCAGTAGGCTGCTGCTCCACTCATCGCAGCTTTGCCTAAAATACCAGGAACGTAAACAAAACGCCCTCCACCTGAAGAAGACATCATTTCTCCCACTTCCTTAGCTATCAGAAAGGTTGCACGCATATTGGTATTGGTGACCTTCACAAACTCAAGATCCGTCATGTCTTTAACTTTTCTGATGAGACCAATTCCAGCACAATGAATAAAAACATCTAGACCTCCTAGCGTCGTATGAGTGGTTTTTGTTAATTCAGACACAAAGGCCGGCAAAGTTAGATCTCCTGATAATGAGCCTTTGACCCCGTCGATCTGACTTAGTCTTTCGCTATCCCTTCCAGTAACAAAAACAGAATGTTTGAGACCAACTAAGCGTTTGGCGACTTCTTTTCCTATACCACTCGAAGCTCCAGTAACTAAAACTTTTTTTGGCTCAGTTTCGTTATTTAATGTACTCATGTGAGGTCTTTAACGAAACCAATTATATTTCAGACTTGAAAATACACACTCTTACACAATCTCAGGAAATTCCCATCTCACTGGAAGATGCGTGGAAATTCTTCTCAAAACCTGAAAATTTAAACGAAATTACCCCCCCTGATCTGGAGTTTAGAATCACTTCTGGAAAACCTGAACCGATGCATGACGGTCAAATAGTAACTTACAAGATAAGAGTTGCTCCTATGATTTGGAACACATGGGTAACTGAAATCAAGGCAGTGATTCCTGAAACACAGTTTGTTGATGAGCAAAGGAGCGGCCCCTATAAATTCTGGCATCACCTACACGAATTTGAATCAACAGACAAGGGAACCCTAATCAAGGATAAGGTCAATTATGCATTACCGTTTGGAATTTTTGGGGACATAGCGCACTCGCTCTACGTCAAAAATAAACTCAACCAGATCTTCAATTTCAGAAAAAAAATTCTCTCTGAAAAATTTGGATAAAATTACCGTTCAATCGTTCAAATTTTCGAGATTTTGAAATTTGATCAACCTAGACTTTAGATTAAGCATCTTTTGTTTACTTAAATCATCAGGATACTTTTTTAGAAAAACATCAATTAACTCAATAGCCGATTTAAATTGTGCTTGATCGACTTTCAAATTGATATGTGACAATATTGATTGAGGACTATTGTCCGATCTCAAATTAATGTCATCGATAAAAACCTCACCCCTTCCACCAGAGACGGCGGCCGTAACAAAACGAAAGAGTAACTTTACTGAGCGGGCACTTTCAGGAATTTTAATGTCCGGGACGATAATTTTATCCCACTCACCTATCTTCGAGCTAAAGTCTTTGAAACCTGTGCCTTCGCGTGCCTGTTTTTCTTCATTAAACCATTCTATAAAATATTGCTGAATGTAACCACCTGTCCCTGACCTCTTCTGTTTAACAAAAAACGAAAGCTCATAGCTGAAACCATCCAGAAACTTTCCATCGATGCTCTTGATAATATGGGATTCAGATGGTTTCTCCCCATCATTCTTTAGATTAATATAGGCACTATATTTACCAGTATGCGAATCGGAATCTGATCTTACAGCAGGTTGATTATGAGCAAATGTCCAACCAAGAGCTTGATTGCCATCACCCGATTCAAAACTTGAGTTATTTATAATTGAGGAGGTTTTTGAATCAGTAGCATCCGCTTCTTCCTCATCGGAAAACAAAAAATTAATACTCACAATGCCAATTAGACAGATAGAAAGAAATAGATGTTTCATAATTATCTCTCCATAAACAGACTATCTTGTAATTGACTATTTACCCTCAACAACAAGCCTCATAAAAGCAACCGAGGAGTTATTAAGATCTTTTTCAAATTCCAGCCTTACTGAAACTGTTTTAATCAGTTCGTCTTCAAAAATAACTTCATAGTTATCTTCATTAGAAACATCCGTCCAGTTGGACAAGTCAGTGGAGACCTGAACTTTCACAATATAATCTTCAAGTGATTTAATTGAATTATATGTGAGAGACAGACCAGTTTCGTCCCTGAGGACCTGTGGCAGAAAAGATCCAGATTGCTTTAGTATTGGGTTCAGACCTAACGCGAATTCGAGTAAATTTGAAACTCCATCATTATCAGGATCATTAGCAGGCCCTGTTTTCCCTTCTATTTCTTCTCCAAAGTATTGAAACACCCACTTTTTGTATGGATTTTCCTCTTCTTGAGCAAAAGGTTCCCAATTATCTTTTTTCGACCAACTCATTACAGAAGAGGATGAATCAATAATTTTGAGTAGAGAGCCACCACCATCTGTTTCTGGAAACCAATCATCATCATATTCAAAATCAAGAATCCCTGCAGATATCGATGCTATTTCCAGCCTTACTCGTTCGCCTCCGTTATCAAGCTTGCCTCTGTATTCTCCAAGCACTAAACCTTCACTATTACTAAGCTTAAATGTTTGAATATCACGGACAACATAAGCGGATTGACCTGGAGCTAAACTAGACTCTGGAAAATCAAAGTTAATCCCCTCAACAAAACGAACATTAGACAATTGGATAGTCGCTTGGCCAATATTTTCTAATTTTATAAATTCTGCTTCGGTTCCAACAGAAGGATTATACATTATTTCTGTCACCCTAAGACTGTTGATGATATTTAGCTCTTCTTCCAAGTTGGCTTCATTTGAGTAACCTGGAGTAGGTAAAGAAAAGGATCCTAAAATGAGGCTTCCATCTGAAACCCTTCCTTGTGATACATTATCCAGAGAATTCGCGTAACCTACCCGGTCCACCTCAATTGAGTTTTGATCAAACACTGCAATCTGATCCTGTAACTTTGAAAGTGAAAAGTTCAAATGTGGAGGACCTTGATTAAAGTCATTGTCTGCGATGAACTTTATAAAACCTTTTTGATCTATATAACTCAATTGAGGAATAGTATATTTTGAGGGATCATTATTAGGATCATCGCTGAGAAACATACCTCCAATATGAACTGGATACTGACCAGGGTTATATAATTCTAGAAAGTCGTTATCAAAAATAATTCCTCTACTCGAAAGCCACTCATTTATCAGAATATTATTCTCTGAGGCTAGAGGTAGTTTGGAACCATTTTTAACTCCAGGAGTAGGAAGCATTAGTGAAAATTCATTATTTCTTCCTGTCCTTCCTACTGACCGGTCCGTCAACTGATTGCCAAAATCGATACTATCGATGAGCTCGCCTCCGCTATTAATGGTATCAAATAAATAAACCGATTCACCATTCTTATCTAATCCAAAGCCAGAATGAAAACCCGAAGTTCCATCCACATCGTTAGCATAAACAACAACGTATCCATTAGCCTCGATAATTGTTTGCTCAGGAAATTGCCATCCAGAATTAATGTTACTGCTTTGAGAAATAACCATTCCCGAAATGTCTCTGGAACTATCGCTATCATTCCATAGTTCTATAAAATCTGGATAACTTCCCTCATGGTCGTATGAAAGGTTATCTGCCAAAATTTCGTTAATCACCAATCCGGAAGCATCTGAATCCACAGTCCACGTCTCGGACATTGTAGGTTTTTCCTGCCATCTACCTGCAGAGTCCTTACCAATCACTTCGACGTAATGAACACCCTCAGAAAGTTCCTTAAGTTCAATAGGCGTTCCAATTGAAACAGGGTCTGACCATTCCTGCCCATCTAATCTCCATTGGTATTCTGTTATAAATTCAGAATCATTCTCAATGCCGGAAATACCAGAAATATGCACATTAAGACGAGCCTCTTTACTTCTCGTGACGGTAGAAGGCTCCCCACTTATAATGGCCCCTTGTGGAATATTCCAACCCATGTCCTGTTTAAAATTTCCTTTACCAATGGCAGGAGATCCAGGGCTGAGGGCAAATGCTAAAGATGATTCATCCTCAAATAATGGAACATCATTGATATTATTGTCACCAAGACTCAAGTGCTCTTCTGGAAGAATATTGTTATTCGCAATGATTTCTGGATCCTTTTCATCTTCTTCTGTCGAAAATTGATGAGCAAAAAGCGGGGCGTTAAGATCGAAAATATTACTATTCATTGATATCATTCGTCCTGGAACAACTCCACTACGAGAGGGCTCATCAAAACTGATTGATGCAATCGACACGCGCACAACTGTGTTATTCTCAAAAATTGCGTCACTGTTATTCTTCAATAACAATGCATGATCGACATCATAGAATAGATTACGGACAATCGTTAGATGTGCGTTATTGTCTGTAGCTATCGCGCTCGAGCTACTCTCACGGTCAGGGTCATCGGTGTGAACATTAAAAAATTGATTTCCCTCAATATGAGCATCAATACCATCCAAATCTAAACAATCATCAGTGCTTCCTAAAAAAGTATTGTCTAGAACATAGATAATTGGCCCTGGCCGTCTACCTCCAGAAAAATCGATGACATCATTATAACCGGACGAACTTCTAAAAACATTTCCAATGAGGTTAAAATAATCCTCACCATCCAAATTTTCACCGTGGATAACTTCCTCACCAGACGTTGAAGGGAAATCACATTCAACAACATCAACCCTAGGTTTGTTGAGCTCTAGTATTGTATTGGTGGTTCGAGTCCAACTTACTTTTTGTAGAAGAAGTTTTGAGTTTAACACATTGATGGACTGATCAGCTTCATCAGCGTTATCCTGAACAAAATGAATAATCTTATTATCTTTTGGCGAATCTTCAAAATAAATGCCATCCCATCCACTTGATGAGTCAGGCGAACTAGTAAAAGTAATTGGATTCACATTTGTTCCCTCGGCAATTAAATGACCTTTAACGGTCATTCTGGAACCGTCCGTAAAATAAACAGTGACACCAGGATCAATGACTAGTTGTTTATCTACCGGAACTTCAAAGTTTCCGTCAATAAGATAAGGCCCCCCTTCAAGTGTCCATCTTGCACTATCTTCGAGAGGTTGAACCGCGTTAATCCTATCATCATCATACCAAATCGGTACTAATTCAGAGCTAATGACTTCACCATCAAAATTGATCGCTTCAATATTAACCTGATTGATTCCAGGGTTCATTAAAGGAACGGCACCAAGACCTAAAAGTTCTGCATCAAAACTAATATCTCTACTACTTGGACTCCTTTGGTGTATTTCGACAGCAATCGTATTATCACCATCTTTAAGGGCTTCTGAAGAAATATTGAAGCTTTGAGCGTTAGCATTTCTGATTGTGTCTGTGGCCAAACTCAGATAGTTAGCGGCCTCATCAAGATTTTCTCTCAATACTTCAGTGCCATTTAAATACACAGCAGCACCATCATCATAGACCAATCTGAGTCTAAGGTTTGCGTAATCGTTTACATTATTGATCGTAAATTTTTTTCTAAAGTATGTAGTTATAAATTTATTATCAGGATCGTCACCATACGAGACCGTCGTTACTTCACCGCGGTCTCCATAACCAAACTCCGATGGCCCTTCAGCCCATTGAGAATCATCAAAGTCCTGATCACGCCATTCGATCCCTTGATCTGTGCCATTATCTAGGTATTTCCAATCTGAACCCAATGAAAAAATTAGCTCAGATTCCGGTTGATCACCATCCCATGTACCTTCTCTGCGGTTAATTGGAACTGAAAGTCCATTAATTTTTATAGAAGATGTAATTATTGGATCAAAAGTTCCCTCGAGACCAGTGAGCCCTGGATCAGTCGTTCTAGCAAAGCCGTTACTATCGGAAAGATTGCTCTCAACACTGAACTCATTGGAAATTTGTCTATTAATGAACGCTCTTCTTTCATCCATAAAAGAAATCACATCCTCAACAACGTCTGATTCTTCAGGAAGCCAATCTAAAGAGTTTATGACAAAGGCATCAAATCTTTCTTTTGAAAAAACAGTCCCAAGAAGATCTCTGAGGTTTTCATAGTAGAGCGTAAGAATGGTCGGATTATTGAAAAAATTATCTAACTGAGGCATTCGCTGCCCTGCAAAATTTGTAATTGCCGGAAATATTGAATCATCGGGATCAGCATCAGTATCACCAAGCCCAAATATAGTATCAAAATCATGAGGAATGATTTTAAATCTCGAATCCTTTAAGCCCCCATAAAATTTATAATCGTCATCAGTTCCATTTGATAAATTTGTTTCACGGCTAAGAACTATTGTCATGAATGCGAACCACCTCGCCCATTGATCAACATCTACAACTTGACCCACAGTTTCTAGGTAATTATCGTCAGAATTACTATTTATGACTCTCATGAATCTGTGCAAATCTGTCCAATCGTCTACAGATTCATTAGAGCTTTTAGACCATCCATCATCACGATATCTGTCTGGATCAGGTCCCAAACTCTGATTTGATCTGATGTCCCACTTAACGTCTGGCCGGCCTTTGGAATAAATATTTCCACCTGAATCATCAGGAAAATGATTATCAGCCCAATCAGCATCAATGGCTTCTATGTGTAGGAATGATCCATATCTTCTGTTAATATCATCATCGTTCGCTCTGTTAACTCCGTTATATCTTAGTTGGATTGGCCTTGCATCAGCAGCTTCAATTCCAGACAAGCTCGCCAAACGGGATCCCAAAAGTTGAAGATATATGTATTGGCTATTTAAATTAATCTTTGTGATGCCATTCCAAGGATTATCTCTGGGAATATTAAGTCGATTATTTCTTGGGTTTCTAGTCCTACTTCCTGCACCTCTCACTCTCACTCCACACTGATAACGAACGTCATAATCCTCACCCTGCTTAACAATAAATGTAGCATTCTTTTGAGCATCACTAGAGCTATTAAAGTTCCTGAAACGAAAGTCTCTATCCTCTCTCACTGACATTATAAGTCGATAAACTGGCTGATTACCTGAGTATACATTGTTATCAAACTGAAAGAGTGCTGCAGGAGCATTATCTATGTTTCCGAAATTTGGCCAGGTCCTTGTTACGCCTTCATCACCAGAGATGATATAAAATTCAATCACAGTCCCATCTTCCTGAGGAGGAATAACCGCACTAAAAATATTATCGTTCGCCTCAACATCACCGCCTGTAGCGTTATCAAACATTTGCGCTTTGTTAAAAGGCGAACCATTAATCGCGGAAACCCTCCAAAATAGATGCGCAACATTAGAACTCTCATCAAGACTTTTTAGTCTTGCAGTAATCAAAACTGGTTGCTCGGAATTTGGCACTGGAGGATTGTGACTAACATTAAGAATTAATGGAGCAAAGCCCTCAGTAGAATTTTCATTATCATTTCCAGGAGTCGGCGACTTATCAACACTCCAATTCTGACCATGTCTATTTGAGATAGTGTTATTAATTAGTTGAAGAGATGCCCCTCCTCCGTCAGCTAAAGAGGTCCATTTCCATCCGGTTTCATTTCTCAGAATATTTTGATCAGTCTCCTCAATTCTAGTTGCCCAGTCTCCTTGATCCGAATAAGTAATATCATCAACCGTCTCCCCGTAAGAATCTTTGATTCTAATTCTCTCACCCCGATTACTCAACTGCCCCGTCCAAGGGCCAATTAAGTTATCAACCTCACCATATTTTGAAACAAATTTTTCGAGGTCTGCAGCTATAACAAAAAACTCCCCCGGAAGGATATCTACATCAGGAAAATCAAAATTCACACCTGAGCTAAATGTCCATCCTTTCATTGAAACCGGACCTAAGCCAATATTATGTAATTCAATAAATTCTTCTCCTGGATCTCCAGACGTAGAATTGAACATAACTTCACTAATTACAATTGTGTTATCAGGTCCACCTACCTCTAATTCCACAATAGAAATATTAGAAAGTTGACCATTCGCAATTGACCTATATTTAAAGGACTCTTTTCCATAGAAATTCTCTGCAGGCTTATAATCAAATGACCCATCTGATCTTAGGTTCAACTCTCCATCACCAAGATATTCTAGGAGAGAAACCTCAGCAGAGTGCCCCTCAACGTCTGTATCATTTTTAAGGAGCCCATTTTCCGGTGACACACTAATTGACTGACCAACTAGAACAAAGTACTCATCATCCTCTGATACAGGCGCATCATCCACATCTATAACATAGATTAAAGTTTGAATTGATTGAGAATTTTGATAACCGTCATTCACGGCGAATTCAAAAGTGTCTAAACCGCTAAAATCAGCATTAGGAGTATAAGAAAAACTTCCATCACTAGATACTGAAAGAGAACCGTTCACAGGCTCTTTAACTAAAACAGTGGCCAAATTATCATTTTCTGAATCTGTACTCTTGGAAAGAAGTCCAAACTTAGCACTCTTGTTTAAAACTGAATCCTCATTGACAACATATCTCTTAACAGTTCCCTTGGGGGCTTCATTAATTCTAATAGATACTTTTGCTGGCTCAGAATTGAGCTCTCCATCTGAAACAAAATACTCAAATTCTACAACCCCCGAGAAATCTGGGTTTGGAGTGTATTTGAATTTACCTTCCTCATCATTGGTAAATGTGCCAACCTCAGGATCATTTAACAGATTAACAATCAATTCGTCGCCATCAGGATCGTCATCATTTGATATAAGCGAATCAATAGAAATAATTAAATCTCTGTTAGGAGGTCCTAGATAGAGATCATCATTAGCCACCGGCTCATCGTTCGATGGCGTAACATTGATGGTTGCCGTAACAGCTGGAGCCTTACCGATCAAATCTGCTACTTGATATACAAATTTGTCCTGACCATAAAAGTCTTTATTTGGAACATAAACAAAAGATCCATCATTTGAAAAACTTAAAGAACCGTTTTGCGGATCGGTTTTTAAAAAAGCAACAATATCAACCCCATCTGGGTCATAATCATTTTCAAGAACTCCATCACTTGCATCCACTTGAAGCGTGGTATCCTCAGAAACTTGAAAAATCTCCCCTGATGATACCGGCAGGTCATTCTGACTGGGTTCTATGTCTATTGTTACCTTAGCGGTGTCCGTGAATTCACCATCTGAGATTGAGTACTCGAAACTATCCTGTCCCTCATAGTTGAGCCCTGGATTATAAGTGAAACTGCCATCCTCATTAAATTCAAGAACACCATTTTCCGGCGGGGTCACTAAGGCGACATTCAGTTCATCTCCATCTACATCAACATCATTGCTCAATATTGAAGTTGGAGAGGAAAGCCTGGCAGTTAAACTCAAGTCAAAACCAAGATCTGAACTTGTGGCACTGGTTTGGTGAACTTCGACAGCAATCAAATTATCTCCGTCTCGTAAAACCGAAGGATCCACATCAAACGAAAAGTAAGTAAGTTCATCATCACCACCAACAACATCTGTTGAAAAGTCCTCGAACCCTGCATCAGGGGCTAGATTGGAGCGAACCACTTCTTCTCCATTAATATAAACTGCAGCCCCGTCATCCCTCAAAAGACCCAACTCTAGAGACTCTACTCTGTCAATTTCATCAACATCAAACCAGTGCCTGAAAAAGGTGGTGGGATGTTTATCAGCGTCATCATCGCCAAAGCTAATGAGTGTTGTTTCATTATCGTCACCATAACCAAATTTTCCATCACCAACGCTCCAAAATTCATCATCGAAATCTAAATCAATCCAATCATTACCGGGATTCGAACCATCATCCAAAAATAACCAAGTTGATCCAGAACTTATTAATTCAACGTTGGAACTCTTTAAGGTTCTTAATTCAAAATTGTCAATTGCCCATGACTGGTTATCTCCTCCCTGCCAACCGTCGCCGCTGGCCACCAACTCGATTGTTATTGAATCTGAGTTATGAGGTATTTCTTTGAGGCTTAATTCATTTCTAAGATCGTATGCAGAATCAAGTGATAGTGGACCAGATGTGAACCCTAAATCCTGAGACCTTGCCAGAAGTGTGTCTTCAGAAGCCTCATAACTTTGATTATTAAAACCAGGACGGTTACTGAAAGAGTGAGAAAATACAGACTCACCGTCAACCGTTACCGTAAAAAACTCACCGTCCCATGAATCAATAATAGCGAGAACGAAGCCTAAAGAAATTTTGTCATGTGGAGGTAGGTTTTCCACAATGATGGTGGTTGAGTCAGCAGGATTACCAGAAGTACTGTTTCTTAAAAAACGATTATCGAAACCTCTTAAAATTGAAAAACCTTCAACCGATTCGATTTCAACATTACCTGAAAAAGCAAAATCAACCCCACCATCAAAAGCTTCTTCTAAAATTAATTTAGGAAAGGCGTTAACTCCTGGAGACACTTGCAGTGTATTATTCTCGGTAAGGACAAAATTATCATCATTCGCAGAGGGAGTGTCATTTACAGGCAATACATCAACTTCAACCTTTCCAGGGAACGATTGTCCCTCACCATCCGAGGCAACGTAAGTGAAAGATGTCAAACCACTAAAGTTGTCATTTGGAGTGAAATTAAAACTACCATCCGCTTCAATAACAACTCTTCCATTTTCAGACTGGGCACCCACGGCAAAAACAAGCGGCTGATTTTCTATGTCTGTTGCGCTAAATTTTTCCGTCGATTCCGAATTTACTGATAAAACTTCATCCTCTGTAATTGTAAATGATCTATCTAGAACAACAGGTAAATCATTAACTGACTCTACAGTTATTGTAACCTTTGCAGCGTTACTCGAACCATTCGCATTGGTAATTTTATATGAAAACTCGTCCTCTCCAAAGAAATCAATCTCAGGAATATATACAAATGTCCCGTCGTCATTCATCGAAAGAGTCCCGTGAGAAGGGTTACTCTCAACTTCGGCAACGGAAGGAATATTCTCAATACTGTCATTTTCAAGAACTCCAGAGCGTGATCCAACACCAGAATAGTTGATAACAATATCATCAAACCAAACGTCAGTTAATTCATTTCCCGCATTCGCGCGGTTGTTATAAACTCCTAAATCAAGCGTGTGATTACCTGCATCTAGTGAGATTTGGGTTGTGAATGTTTGCCATCCAGTATCTGATTGCCCCTCTCCAGTGAGTCGATCAACCTCATTCCCATTATCCCCAATATAATTACCATCTATTGCAAAGATAACAGCACCGTATTCGTTTTCCTCATAGTTTTCAGAGACTACTAATCGATACCTAAAACTAATTTCCAGTTCAGAGCTTTCCTCAAGTCTGAAATTATTCCTCCAAGATCCTGAAGAAGTAACTGGACCAAAGAACCAACCTCCTCCAACCTGAATATACGCTGCATTTGTACCATCAATACCAACACTTTGCTGAATACTCCCGTTAGCGTTGTTTGGTGATGAAGTTGCAAATGGACCATCAAACGGATCGTCTACATAAGAAAATGTATTAGATCCACTATCGCTGTTTGATAGAGGTGACATATTTAAATCAAAACCAACATCACTACTCGTATTTCCTGCTTGATGCAGTTCCACTGCAATTTGATTTTCTCCAACGCTAAGAAGTCCCTCCAAATCAACTCGGGCAGTGAGATAATTGTCTTCATCATTAACGCCCGCAATGGCCGGAGTTAATGTTGTAATCAATCCCTCTGGAATGGCAGGAGATCTGAAAACTTCTATCTGATTAACATAAACAATAATTCCATCATCTGCTAAATAACTAATTTCCCAATCAGAGGTTTGAGCCTGTTTCTCATCAACTGAAAATTTATTTCTAAATAAATAAGTAGTGATTAGATTCTCACCATTAGCTGCTTCATCAATTCCAAAGAGTTCATCATCTAAACCTTGAAATGCATTAATACCCCCTGTCTGTATAGGAACTGGCGCAACAAACCATGGACCTACGTTGGATGAATTAATATCAAAGTCTGATTCAGTCCAAGTATTACCAGAATCATCTGTCGGGTAATCTTCTGAGTCCCCATTTTCATTTTCTATACGATCTAATATTTGCCAATTTTCATCAATGACACCAGGCGCTCGCTCCTCATCAAATGAAACCTGCAAAATGGGTCCAGTTCCGGTCTTCAATTCAGAATCTTCTGATATCGTATAATTATCTTCTACTGCCTGCGATTGAGCCTTTAGGGACCCTGATGAGTGAGAAAGCACTAGCAACAGAATGATAGCAAAATAAGTCTTGTAAGAATGAGGGATCATTTTGAAATAGTAAGATAGTAATAAGATGGTAAATATATCACCGATTTGTTAACACATTCACGAAATTCCCGGAAAAAATCTAGGATGATGGAAATTTTAGAGAATTGAGATAATTCAGATAGTGTGAAGCTGAATTGAATTTAGTATTTGAAGAGATCTACAATTAACAGGGCATTAACGCGACTTAATTTCACTAATAGCCCATCGAGCATGCTCTATAATCATCAGGCTATTTTCTTCTGATACTTTCTCAAGGTGAGGAATGTCAGACACTGTTCCTGTATTACCTATTGCGATACAAACATTTCTGACAAAACGCTCTCTTCCAAGTCGCTTGACCGGTGATTGACGAAAAAGAATTTTAAACTGATCTTCATCCAGATGCAGAAGCTGGATTAATGACATATCAATGAAATCTCTCGCAGCAAATTTAGACTCTTTTGAAGCCTCAGCGAACCGGTTCCATGGGCAAACATCTAGACAATCGTCACATCCAAAAACTCTATCTCCAATGGGCCTCCTAAATTTTTCAGGAATAGATCCCTTGTGTTCAATAGTATAATATGAAATACAACGACTAGGATCCATTTTATTTGGAGCGGTAATTGCATCCGTAGGACAGCAATCAATGCACTTTGTACAGCTACCACATCTATTAGGCATGGGCTGATCAGGTTTAAGATCTAAAGAGGTCACTATTTCCGCCAAGAAGAACCAAGTTCCCAGTTTTGGGTGGATCTGGACGGTGCTTTTTCCGTTCCAACCAACACCTGAATCCGTGGCAAAGTCTCTCTCGAGTATTGGGCCATAGTCTACATAGAATTTTTGCTTTCCTCCTAATTTTTCTAAAGATCTTGAGAATTGAATTAGCTTCTTATCTATGACATTATGATAGTCATCACCCCAGGCGTATTTCGCGAATTTTCCTACTCCTTTTTTTTCTAGTTTTGATGATTCTTTTGGAAAGTAATTAACTGCTAATACAACAACAGTTTTGGCACCATCAAAAAGAAGGCTAGGATCTTTTCTTCTCTCCGGATTATTTTCCATCCATTTCATGTCACCTTGCTTGCCTTCATCCAACCATTCTTGAAACTCTTCAGCGTGCGATGCCCTCTTAGCCCTAGCAAATCTACAATCTTCGAAGCCAAGATCCTTTGCTATCAATCTCACCTGATCTTCAAGACTAGTTGGCATATTAGGTTACTGGATTTTTGAAAACCAAACTCTTGCACTCTCAGCAATTCCAAAAGAAACCTCTTCGATACTAAGTCCATCGGTTGGTATTCTCTCGTCACAACACTTATTATACAAATCGGACCTTTGGTCCAAGAGAGTGACGATCGTCTTTCTTGGATCATCAGTTTGAAGCAAAGGTCGATCATCATTTCTAGATACCCTCTCAAGTATCGAATCAACTCCTGCATCCAACCAAAAAACAACTCCGAGCTTGCGCAGTTCATCTACATTTTTTTGGTTTTTCACAATACCTCCGCCTGTTGCTATAACCATTCTCTCCTTTCCATTAAGACCCTCCAAAATTTGAGATTCCAATCTCCTGAATTCACTTTCTCCATCATCGCTGAAGATTTCCTTGATCGATTTCGAGGCCTTTTTTTCTATGAGAGCATCGGTATCAATTAAATTAAAACCTAAATTTTCTGCCAATCGGCTAGCTATTGTTGATTTACCAGTACCCATGAATCCTATTAAAGAAAGATTCATTGGGGTGTTGCGGAAATGGCCAATCATTTTCAATATTTTAAGCTTATAAACAAAACCTGCAACGAATCATAAAACATGCAACATTGACGAAACTCTGTGATTAGAGATTTTTAAAGAAAACAAATGGAAACAGTCATACTAGGAACAGGAAACTCTCAAGAAATGAGAATAGCGATTGATCAGGCGGTCGATCAGCTTGAAAGAGGGTCTATTGTCGGGCTTCCTACAGAAACTGTTTACGGCTTGGCTGCTGACGCTTTAAACGCAGATGCCTGCGCCACTATTTTTGAGGCAAAAGAAAGACCCAGTTTCGATCCTCTAATAGTACATGTTTCAGGTGAGAAGATGTTGAATAATGTTGCAGAAATTCCAGATGAGATTGCTGATGTCACTTATGATTTAATCAAGGAGTTTTGGCCCGGAGCATTGACTTTCATTCTTCCAAAAAAAGACATCGTTCCAGACATAGTCACATCTGGCCTGCAAACAGTTGCAGTCAGAAGATCAAAAAACAAAATTTTTTCAGAAATCGTCAATTCACTTGAATCACCAATAGCCGCACCAAGCGCCAATCGTTTTGGAAGCATCTCACCCACTTCCGCGGCTGCCGTATTCACTGAACTTTCGGGTAAAATTCCTCTAATCATTGATGGCGGGGCATGTTCAGAGGGCGTGGAGTCAACAATAATAAAAATAGAACCCTCACAAAAAAAGAAGCCCCTAATAAAAATCTTAAGACCTGGACCAATCACTCCAGAGATGTTAAAAAAATTTGGCAAGATTGATAAACATCAACACTCTTCAGAGGAATCCTCAAGTCTAACCTCTCCCGGACAACTTGATTCACACTATGCTCCTAACACACCATTGAAGATTTTAAATTCACCCGAAGAATTTGATTTTAATCCTTCTAAAAAATATGCCCTGCTCAGTTATCGGGGACAAAAAAAGGATGGATATTTAGAACTGTGCGATTGGACACATATTGAAACTCTGAGCCCAGGTTCAGGAAAACTTCCCGAAGCTGCAGTAAGATTCTTTTTCTCTCTTAGAAAGTTAGATGAGCTTGGCGTAGACGAGATCATATCTGAGCCAATTCCCGAAAGAGGAATTGGTTTTGCAATAATGGACAGACTCAAGCGAGCGAGTTACCAATTTAGTTAATTCAAACAATGTCACTCCTAAGATCAATGGCGACAGTCAGCGGATTCACCGCTCTGAGTCGAATTCTAGGATTTGTAAGAGACATTTTAATGGGATACTTTTTGGGCAGTAGCCATGCAGCCGATGCATTTTTTGCAGCTTTTAAATTCCCAAACATCTTTCGAAGAATATTTGGTGAAGGTGCATTTAATTCAGCATTTGTACCGCTTTTCTCAAAAGAGCTGACGGCGAAGGGCCAAAAAGAGGCAATGCAATTTGCTAGTCAAACTTTTTCAATACTGGCAATCGTATTATCAATACTAACCATCATTGCAATTCCACTCATGAGCTGGATTACAATGGTTCATGCACCAGGGTTTAAGGCTGCTCAAACATTTCACATAGAATCAAATGCAGTCACCAAAGAAGTTTCTTTTGATCTTAAAATCAAAGGGTCCAGGGACATTTATTTTGTGGTAGAAAATGGAGGTAGTGCAAAGGTCAAAAATATTTACTTAACCAAAAACAATAAAGAAACGGAAGTACTTGTAGAAGAGCTACAAACAGTTGATGAGAAAGATAAGTGGATCAAAAAATATACCCTCTTAAAAAATCAGAACCACAACCGCATTAAGGGTAATGTGCTACTAACTAATTCCGAAAATAAAAATGCAGTTTTAAGTATTTATAGAAATCATCCAGACACGTTCAACCTAACAGTCACGCTTTCTAAAATAACTTTTATCTATCTACTCTGCATGGCGCTGGTTGCCCACATGAGCGGAGTACTTAATACAATCAAAATATTTGGAATGCCGGCAGCCGCCCCTGTTCTACTGAACATGACCTTTTTGGTTGGCTTTGTTTGTTCGTCTATTTTTCTTGGTATCAAAGGGGATGCAGTCAAATTCGCCCACGTGGCTGCTTGGTGTGTATTCATCGCAGGTTTTCTTCAATTAGCTGCTCTATACTTCACTTGTCTTCGCCATGGATTGCGAATCAAATTCTGCAAACCAAAGATAAGCCCTAAAATTAAAAGACTTTTTATTCTTATGGGGCCTGGAGTTCTCGCCGCTGGCATTCAACAAATCAACCTGCTTGTAGGCAGTGTGATAGCATCATTTAGGGAGGGTGCTATTTCCTATCTTTACTATTCCGAAAGAGTCTATCAACTTCCTTTGGGAATGATAGGCATCGGATTAGGAGTAATACTTTTACCAGAAGTTACTAAAAGACTTAGAGGTGGTGACCAAAGAGGAGCTATTACAAGTATGAATAGAGGAGTCGAACTTGCGATGCTATTGACTATTCCTGCTACTGTAGCACTGATCATTATTCCTTATCCAATAATCTCAACGCTTTTTGAACACGGAGCGTTTACAAAAGAAGATGCAAATTTAACCGCACTTTCTTTAGCTGGATTTTCTCTTGGAATACCAGGATACGTTCTCGCAAAAGTTCTCCAACCCGGATACTTTGCCAGAGAAAACACCAAAACTCCCATGCTCATCGCTGGTGTGACCGTCCTGGTTAATATCATTTTTTCGATAATGCTTTTTGACTCTTTAGGGCACATTGGAATCGCTATAGCAACAAGCATAGCGGCATGGGTCAATGTCAGTTTATTGATGTTTGGGTTAAGAAATTTCTGGAAACCAGATGAAAGGTTAAAATCAAGATTTCCAAAAATCTTAATCGCTAGCTCAATTATGGGTGCATCACTTTGGGCTCTTCAAAAAACAATTGCTGAAATGTTCAATCATCATTTTTGGATCCGTTTAGGAGGGGTTTCATTATTAGTGATCGTTGGAATAATTATTTACTTTTACGCAGTCTTTAAATTAAAGGCTTCCAGCCTAAGTGAACTCAAAGCAGATTTTAAAAAATCATAATCAGAAGCCAGAAAACTTACTCCTGAATAATTTGATATTAATTAATTTCATTTCCTGCTTCATGTATATAATTCATAATTATTAATTAGTCGATACGCATGCAGGTAATTAGAACAATCAAAGAATTATCTGTTTTGGAAAAATCCAAAACGGTTGTCCTTGTTCCTACAATGGGTGCTTTGCACGAAGGGCATCGAAAATTAATACAAGAGGGAAGCACCCTCAAGACTGATAATGTAACGTTAGTCGTCTCAATTTATATCAATCCAATTCAATTTAATGATGCAGTGGACTTGGAGAAATATCCCCGGACTATTGATGAGGACTATAAAATGTGTGAAGAAGAAGGAGTCGATATCATTTTTATGCCATCAGATTCAGAGATGTATCCTAGCCGACCATTGGTAAACGTCACTGAAACCAGTTTGTCTAAAGGACTATGCGGTTCAAAAAGACCCGGCCACTTTGATGGTGTCTGCACGGTAGTGACGAAACTTTTTAATCTGATAAAACCAAATTATGCGGTTTTTGGTAAAAAAGATTACCAGCAGTTATCTGTCATTCGCCAACTCGTTAAGGATTTAAATTATGATATAAAAATAGTTGCCGTTGACACCCAGAGAGAAGTCAATGGCCTTGCGATAAGCTCTAGAAACCAACAATTAACCACTAAAGAAAAAGAAAAGTCTGCCGTCATTTACAAAGCATTGAATGCGATGGCAAAAAGTAGCAGAACGGTATCCAGTGAAATTATAGACTTAGGCAAATCAATCCTAGAAGAAGAGTCAAAATGCATTCATATTGATTATATTGAAATCGTAGATAGAACAAACTTGAATAAACTTGAAATCATTGATAGACCAGCGCTAGCAGCAATCGCGGTTAAAGTTGGAAAAACAAGACTAATCGATAATATTGAAATCGATTTTGAATAAATATTTCACCAACGAGTGCATAAAAGCTGCTTAATTATTAGATTACAATATCAATAAACATTTAATGATTGAATACGATTATGTAGTCGTTGGAACTGGAGTTTCTGGACTGAGTTTCGCACTAGAAGCCTCTAAATATGGCAGAGTTGCGGTGATTACAAAGCGTGCTTCTGAAAACTCTAACACATCTTGGGCACAAGGTGGAATTTGTTGTGTAGCCGATGATAACGATTCATTCGAATCTCACATCAAAGACACGATTGATGCTGGAGCGGGTCTATGCGATTACGATGTTGTTAAAACAATTGTTGAGTCCGCTCCTGATGCCATTGATAAAATGGTTAACATTGGAGTTCAATTTGATAAAAACTCGAACGGAAATTATGAGTTAGGAAAAGAAGGAGGGCACTCTCAGAGAAGGGTACTCCATTCTAAAGACACCACAGGCAAAGAAATATCTGAAAAACTTATTCTCTCTGCTAAGTCTTCAAAAAACATAAAAATTTTTGAACATCATTTTGCAATTGATGTTGTTACCACCGAAAAGTTAGGCATCTCCGGAACTAATCAGGTTGCAGGGATTTATGCACTAAACGAATCCACCGGAGAGATACTGACATTCAGATCTGATAATGTGATTTTATGCACTGGGGGCTGTGGCAGGGTATATCTTTATACGACTAATCCAGACATTGCCACCGGAGACGGTCTTGCTATGGCTTATAGGGCTGGAGCAGAAATATCAAATATGGAGTTTATCCAATTTCACCCGACCTGCCTCTATCATCATGAGCTGAAGAATTTTCTTATATCCGAAGCAGTTAGAGGAGAAGGCGCAAAACTGATAGGTAAAGATGGTAAGGAATTTATGCACAAGTACGACCCAAGGGGATCGTTAGCACCAAGAGATATCGTGGCGAGAGCTATCGATCACGAAATAAAAAAAACAGGTGAGCCTTGCGTCTATGTTGACATTAGACATAAAACCAAAGAATACATTGAAGACAGGTTTCCAAACATTTATAAAACCTGTTTATCAGTAAACATTGATCCAGCAAAAGATCCTATTCCTGTTGTTCCTGCAGCCCACTATCAATGCGGTGGAGTCAAAACCGACGTCAACGGCAAAACCTCGATAAATGGACTTTATGCAATCGGTGAAGTTGCGTGCACTGGGCTTCATGGAGCAAACAGGCTTGCCTCAAACTCTTTACTCGAAGGAGCTGTAATGGCTTTCAGGGCAATTCAAGACATAAATAGTGTAAGTAAAAATACCAGAGAGAAAAGGGATGACTTTGTTATTCCTGACTGGACTAGCGGTGAAGCTGAAGACGTTGATGAGCTAGTGGTTATTTATCATAATTGGGATGAAATAAGGCGATTAATGTGGGACTATGTGTCAATTGTTAGAACAAACAAAAGATTAAAAAGGGCTGCTACTAGATTATTGAATTTAAAGAAAGAGGTTCAGGAGTTCTATTGGAACTTTAAAATTTGCAGCGAACTTTTGGAGTTAAGAAATCTTGTCGAAACTGCGACCTTAGTGGTTAATTGTGCCCAGAAAAGAAAAGAGAGCCGTGGATTGCATTACACACTCGACTTTCCCGAGACTGACCGTTGCGAAAACCCAAATAATACAGTCATCAAATTACAAAAATAATCCACCGATTCGGTGAAATTATAGATCGTAATCTTCTGATTCAATCCTTTGGCCAAACTGCATATCGTAGAGCCTTTTGTAGACAAGAGAATTCTTCAACAATTCTTTGTGCTCCCCAATAGCAGTAATACGACCATTCTCCATGACTACAATTTTATCTGCATTCAAGATTGTTGAAAGCCTGTGAGCGATTGCGATGGTTGTCTTTCCACTTGAAAGCTCTTCAATGGCACCCTGGATGACTTTCTCTGATCGTGAGTCAAGGGCCGAGGTCGCTTCATCAAGTAAAAGAATTGGAGCGTTTTTTAAGATCGCTCGAGCTATACTGATTCTTTGTTTTTGTCCACCCGACAACTTATCCCCTTTATCTCCAACGACACTTTGATATCCCTTTGGTTGCAACTCGATAAACTCATGGGCATGTGCCATTTTTGCCGCACCTATAACCTCTTCATCAGAAGCATCTAACTTACCATACCGAATATTTTCCATTATTGTATCGTGGAAGAGAAATGTATTTTGATTAACAACACCTATATGATCACGGAGAACCGATTGGTTGATTTTTTTAATATCTGTTCCGTCTATCTTTAAGATCCCTTGGGTAGGATCATAAAATCGTAAAATTAATGAAAATAAAGTGCTTTTTCCCGCCCCGCTCTCACCTACCAGCGCATAATTTTTACCTGGTTCGATAGTGAAATCAATGTCCTGAACAGCGAACGTTTCATCACCATAGGAATGACTAATGTTATCGAAAGATATTTCTCCACGACATGAATCAAAATCAACAGGCTCCTTTTCATCCCTAACACTAGGGACTCTATCCATCATTCTAAAGACTTTAGCCGTTGCCGCGAGTGACTTCTGCAACAACACTGAAATTCGACTCATCGTCTTGGCCGGAGGGTACAATAGCACCAAGCCAGCATTCAAAGCCAAGAACTTTCCGGGCCCACCCTCACCTGGGAAGAAAGCACAATAGACAAGGGCAGCTCCAACTCCAAACGAGGCAACGACCTCGACGAGAGGGCTAACGATTTCCATAGCCTTTCGCCATCGCATAATAAAAGTCATCATTCTCGTATTCGCCGAAACAAATTTACCCACCTCGTGGTTCTCTCTTGAATAGCTTTTAACCACTTGAACTCCTGAAATCGCCTCCTGCATAACCACCATCATCCTTTCGGCTTCCTCTTCCTCTTTACTTCCTGATTTTCTGACTTTTCTACTAGCCAAAATCACTGGCAAAATGCAAAGCGGAAATAAAACAAGCGCACAAAGAGCGAATTTCCAATCAATATAAAAAATAGCAGCAACCGCCGAAACAATGGCTATGGGCTGTTTAATAATATCACTTGAAGCAGTGGTTAAAGTTTCTTGTGCAAGCCGTGTCTGGTTAAACACGGTTTGCATAATTTCTCCTCCTTTATTCTGA
>MDSZ01007103.1_pt1 | contig 22729 bp, 26 predicted proteins | sample 811201 | NCBI WGS metagenome assembly MDSZ01 (sample SAMN05326647, study PRJNA326480) | marine metagenome | isolation source: seawater | place: Indian Ocean: North | collected 2010 | reverse complement strand
ATGCAGAATCTCAATCACCTTTCATATATGGAATGGGTATATTGGATTGCAGAATTAAGTAAAAGAAAATATGGAATTCATTTAATGAGAACTCATGCAGCTGGAACATTTGCTCTTAATTGTGCTTATTTAGGTATTCCATGTATCGGATATGAAGGATTGGATACACAAATGATATGCCACCCAGATTGTACGGTAGAAATTGGTGATATGAAAAAGGCAAAAGAAATAGCTGAAAAACTTAGGAAAGATAAAGATTTTTATGTATATTGTAGTAATACAGCTTTATCAAAATATAACGAAGAATATACGGAAAAGAAATGGTTGGAAAGATTTATTTAGCAGATATAGATCTAAATGCATTTGAATGTGTTAAGGATAAATATAACAGAATAGCAGATGGTGTGAACCAAGGCAGAGCAGTATATTATGATTCTAAAAATCAATTATATTATAAAGTATTCCATCCAGAATATTGTCGTATAAATAATTTTAGAAAAGCAATTGAATCTAATTTTTATGATGGCCTGGTTCCAGCATTAACTCATTTAATTTACGATCAATGGAACGAAATAGTAGGTTACGTAACAATAGCTGGACCTTTATTATCTGCAAATGAATTTGATTATCACTTGATTCCTAATGATTTTTTTAGTATATTAAAAGATAGGATTAAGGAAAGTGGAATGTTCTTCTATGATTTAGTGCCTCATAATATAGTAATGATTGACGGCAAACCTAGTCTTATTGATTTAGAAAGTGTTTATGATATTAAAGAATATAAATCTATATCAAAACATAATGCAAAAATAAAACCTGATGAATTAGATAATTTCGTAAAAGAATTAAATAGTAATATGAAAAAAAATGTAGTATTCATCCCTAATATTGATTTAGGAAATAAAAGAGCAACTCCATATCATTATTCAGTAAAGAGCTGGAAACATTGGTGTGATAAAAATGATGTCATATTACTTGAATGGACTGATCCAATAATGGATCCAGATACATTTCCTATTATTATGCAAAGAGAATGGGTATTTGATATTTTAGAACATAACAATATAAATTACGATCAGGTTTTGATAGTAGATGCAGATACTATTATTCATCCAGATTGTCCTAACTTCTTTGAAGAAACAAACCATGAATATTCAGCTGTATTAAATAATGGATGTTATGAGTGGGTTACTAGAAGTGTAAGAGATTGGGGAAATGCATTATTTCCAAATGAACCTCTTATAAAGACATACAATTATATCAACACCGGATTTATAATTGCAAATCAAAAACATAAACCATTTTTTGATTCACTTAAAGAATTATATTTAGATAGGGGTGAAGAAATAAAGGTCTGGAGAGATAAAATTAAAGCTAGCACGGGCCAAACAATAGTTAATTTTATGTTACAAAAATATAATATAAAAACAACAATATTATCCGAAGCATATAATCTTCAGGATTTATTCAAGAAAAGTTTATTACACATACCAGGACATTCATGGTTTTCAGATGAATTGCATTATCTAAATGCTGGATGGATATATCATTTTAATGCTATTCCACAAAATGAAAGACATGTTGGATATTGGATGGAAAGAACCTATAAAGAATTATATGATTAGAGTAGGACAAATAGGTAACGGCAAATTCGGTAAGAAAATATTATCCAAATTAAATATGATGGATAATGTCGAGGTAATGTGGGTATGCAATTCTACAGATAAATGGTGGACAAGACTTATGGTCAATTGGGTAATAATAGCGACTCCAAACGAATTACACTATGAACAGGCAAAATATTTTCTGGAAAGGGGTATAAATGTATTTTGTGAAAAACCTGGAACATTATCAGGAACATCCTTGAGGAATTTAATTAACATTGCAAAAATACATAAAGCAAAATTTTATATAGATGATGTTTTATCCCATCAAAATACAGATCCTAATTTAAGAAATTTTACCTATAAAAAATGGGGAAGCGGTGGTTCAAACATAATTGATAGAATAGCTTATCATCATTTTTATTTAATATATAATCAAATTGGTTATGCTAATCATACTTGTAAAATAAAAATTGGTGATCATAATACACCACTACATAAACAATTTCAACTTATATATGATTTAAGGGTCAAGAATGCTGATTATGATTTCAGAGAAGATGAGATAATCACATACGATTTTGAATATAATTTACAATGGTATGGTGAAAAGGTAGATTCGGTAAAGTATGAAGATAATGATGCATTATTTCAAATGTTAAAAAATGTATTTAATGAAACAATAGATTTTGAATATAACCATGAGAGAAGTATATTCGCAACAGATTTAAGTGAATTTGTAAAAGAAAATCTATATGGTAAATGTGCTGTAGTTGGATCTGGAATTTACGGAATCACAACAGCTATAAAATTAAGAGACGCTGGATATGTTGTTGATTTGTATGATAAAGAAGATGATATAATGAAATCAGCATCTGGTATAAATCAATATAGATTGCATCGAGGTTATCATTATCCTAGAAGTAAGGATACAATCGAATCCTGCAAACGAGGTCATGATTCATTTATCAGATATTATGGGCAATGTGTTCTTGAAGATACAGAACATTATTATGGAATAGCTTCAAATGAAAGTTTGGTAACACCAGAACAATATCTTAAAGTATTAGATGAATCGGGATTAGAATGGAAGATCACCGAACCATTACCAGGATGCAATTTAACCATTAAGTGTAATGAAAAATTATATGATCCAGGAATCCTTAAAAGTATATGTTACGAAAGATTAGAAGGTTGTGGCATACAGCCTCATCTCAATACCGAGGTTAAAAAATTAGATGCTAGAGAATATAAACATATAATATATGCAACATATGCTAATCTAAATAATGTTACAAAAAATAAAAAAGATTATCAATTTGAATTATGTGAAAAACCAATATTCAAATTACCTGAACAATATAAAAATAAAAGTATAGTAATAATGGATGGACCATTTATGTGTTTTGATCCATATGCTAATACTGATTATCACGTAGCAGGAAATGTAGTACACGCAATACATGTAAGAAATATAGGCATGAAGCCAGAAATACCTTCAGTATATAAGGAATATCTAAATAAAGGTATAATTAAAAATCCTAAATATACAAATGTAGATAGATTTATTGAATCTGCAAAAACATTCTTTCCTGATATAGATTCAGCGGAACATATTGGATCCATGTATACTATTAGAACAGTATTACCTAATAAAGACAAAACCGATGAGAGACCAACCATTGTATCTAAAGAGGATAATAATTTTATTTTATTCAGTGGAAAAATAGGGAATTGTGTTAATGCAGCAAATAAAATAATTAAGGGATTAGTAAAATGAAAATAAGTTTAATACAACCAGGAAGAAATAATCTTAAGTACTTAAAATGGTCTTATAATTCCATTAGAAAAAATCAAGGTAATCATGAAGTGCAAATTTGTGTAGCTGATGATTTTTCAAATGATGGAACATGGGATTGGTGTCAAGAAATGATGGACAAAGATCCTAACTTCAAAGCAATTAGAAATGAAGGACCGACAAGATTAGGTCATACAATATTGTATGATAGATTGGTAAATGAGGTTGCTACTCATGACATTTGTATGATATACCATGCAGACATGTATTTATGCCCAGGCGCATTAGATTCAATAGAATGGTATCTGAAAGATAAAACAATTGTTTCATTAACAAGAATAGAACCACCATTGCATCCACCAGGTCCAGAAAAGATACTAGTTGATTTTGGAATAGAGCCAGAAGAGTTTGATGAACCTAAATTATTAAGATTTATGGAAGATTCGAAGAGTGATAGAATAAGAAAAACTACTGAGGGTATATTCGCTCCATGGGCATTTTATAAAAAGGATTTTCAAGAGATAGGAGGACACGATCCTTTATATGCACCCCAATCAAAAGAGGATTCTGATATCTTTAATAGATTCCAATTGAATGGAATTAAATTTATTCAAACATGGGAAGGGTGTGTTTATCATATGACATGTAGAGGTTCCAGATTTGCAGATGGAGCAGTAAGAAATCCTGATGGTCAGGTTTTTATGAAAAATAGGGAAACAGATGAATGGTTAAAACAAAATGAAAAAGCTTCTAAGGAATTTATTAGAAAATGGGGACACTTTGTTAAGCATGATAGATTTCTTAAACCTATAGTTCCACCAAAATATGATATAGGATTTGTAATTACTAATGCTAGTTTGCCATTGATACAAGCTCTAGAGCCGTGGTGTACTAATGTTTATTGTGATTTTAATACATCAGAGTATATTTCTAAAGAAGATACCTCATTCAATCTTAACGATAAATTTAAGCCATTAGATAACGAAAAACAAAATGAAATTTTAATCCAAATCGATGGTAGTAGATTTACTCAAGAGGATTTTGGATTTATACAACAGATGTCGGAAATAATACAAGATAGTGGGGAGGAGCCTTTCCACGGTGAGATAGGTAATTTAGTAATAGACATAATAAAAATGAATACATATGAAAAAGATCTTATTAGTTGCAACCGTATATAGAATAGGCGAACGTATATATCCTATTATTCCTGAACTATCAAAGGAATTTCATATAGACATATTGAGAACAGCTCAAATGTCTAATAAAAATTCATGGTATGGAGATAATGATTATAGAATATTATTCGATAAATTATATAACCAGTATGTTGATAATATATTTACGGATTCTATACCCGATATCAAATCGTATGATTTGGTTATATTTGATGATTGCAGACCACGTAATGGCCTAAAGGAAATTTCTGCAGTGGCAAGAGCTGCAGGAGTTCCTACCATTGCAAACTATGAAGGAAATGGATATTTTGATTTAGATAATGTAGAAAGGGATATCAAACATTGGGATTACTTATCATTATTTGGTGAAAAAGATTTTAATTTACATTCCAATCATCCATATGGTGATTCGAAAAAATTTCTAAAGGGTGGAATCCCTGCAAACGATAAATTACGTAACTATGGTATTACAGATGACGGAGAAAATATTTTAGTTATAGTAAATTTTCTTGGCAATAGAACCAGTCCATTTAATATACAGGTAAATGCAGATTTCATTAAATTATCTGGTCTTAAACAAATGCAGCAGGGTTACAATAAAAATATAGTATTCAAATTGAAAAGTAGAAAAGATCAACCTAATCCGGATTATGATAAAAATTATTTGAATAAGATAGCATCTGATTTGGATTTTGATATTATAATGGATTGTGAAGATGATAATGAATTGATATGCAAATCATTTGCAGTAATATCAGCACCTTCTACATTAGCATTGAAATCAATACAACGAGGTATACCAACTATTCTGATAAAAGATTCTGGGCTCAATGGTTGTTTTTATGATTATAAGGGGTTAGTAGATTTAGATACTCGATCAATATTTGATGAATTAGAAAGACAATATCATGAAGGTAGAGATGAGGAATTTATAAAAAATACAATAGAAGGTGGTATTGATTATAAATCCACTGAACAATATATAAAAAATATAAAAGGGATTATATGAAAATTTTAGTCACAGGAGGTTTGGGATTTGTAGGATCAAATCTAGTAGATAAATTAGCAACCTTATATGGTCCAGAATCCATTCATGTTATAGATAATTTAAGCAGCGAATCAAGTAGTGAGGATTATATGCATTCTGGTGTCAAATATTTTTTAGAGGATATTAGAAATATAAATAATAAATGGGCAGTTAGAGGTTATAATTTAATATTCCATTTAGCAGGATTAGCTAGAATCCAACCAAGTTTTGAAAATCCAGTAGAGTATGTTAGTGTAAATGTAGAAGGTACAGCTAAGGTAGTAGAATTAGCTAGAGTATTAGGAGCTAAATTGATATATTCAAGTTCGAGTTCAATAAATAATGGAGAATATAAAACGCCATATACATTTTCAAAATGGGCTGGAGAAGAGGTTGCAAAAACATTTTCATTATGCTATGGATTAAAAAGTGCAATATGTAGATTTTATAATGTATATGGCCCTAGAGAACCAATGACCGGTGATTATGCTACAGTAATAAGAAAATTTCAAAGACAGTATATAAATGGAGAACCATTAACAATAGTTGGAGATGGAAAACAAAGAAGAGATTTTACTCATGTTAATGATATAGTTGATGGTTTAATTAAGGTGAGTGAAACATCCTTTTCGGAACCTGCTGAATTACACCATTTGGGAAGTGGAATAAATTATTCGATCAACGAATTAGCAGAAATGTTTACAAATGCATCAAAGGAATATATACCTTTGAGAAGAGGTGAAGGAGATGTAACATTAGCAGATTATAATAAAACATTCAAAAGATTAGGATGGAAATCAAAAGAAAATTTAGAAGAATATATTCATAAATTTATACAAGGAGAGAATTATGGCAATTAACATTACAATTAAAGAGACTGGAAATCAACCATTGATGTTACATGGTAATGGGAAAGCATCCAGACAAATAGGCGGAGCTTATGATTCCGTTTATAAGGAATTTATTAAAACACAATCTCCAATGTCAATTGGTGATGATCATGATATTACAGTAGTAACATGGAAAGGTGGAAAATACAGAAATGAAGAAACAGTGTTAGAATTATTCATGAGATATTATGACTATCCAATTGTAATATTAGATTGGCCAGAAGGAACAAATTTTTGGGAAGGATCAAAGGCAAAGGTTACTAATACATTGAAAGCTATAAATGATGGTACTATAAATACAAAATATGTTTATTGGGCTGATGCTAGTGATGTATTAACATTGAGACATCCAAAAGAGTTATTAGAAAGATACCTTGAATTATATGGAAATACGGATTGTAAATTGTTATTTAATGCTGAACGTAATAATTATCCTACTCCAGAAAGAATGAAGGGAGTATCAAATACAGTATTGGATCCATGGCATGAAACACAATCATTTGATGAAGTAAAAGGTAAAGAGCATGGAACATCATTTAAGTATTTGAATTCAGGAGGATTGATCGGAGAAACTGAAACATTAAAAGAATTACTTGAACTTGCAGCAGAAATAGGACCAGATGAAAAAATAAATGATACAGTTCAATGTAGAATCGCTCAATATATGATGAAGGATAGAGTTTGGGTAGATCATACATGTAAAATATTTGCTTGTCTATATGGTGTAGATATGCAAGATATAATTATGGAGAATAATAATGAGTAATATAGCAATTTATTTATCATCAAGAAATAATTATGACATGTTGGAATCTGTATTTCTTAAACATGTAGATTTAGGTGGATTTCAATTATATAATATTGATGATGCATCTGAACCTGAAGAGATAGCAAAAGGAAAAGAAATTTGTGAACGTCATAATATTAAATTCATTCCAAATCAAGATAGAGGATTACAGTGGGCAGCTAAAACAATGTTAGATAATATTGATGATGACGTTGAATTTATAGTATGGTGCACACATGATACTATTCCTATGAATCAGAATTTTTTCAAGCAATTAAGTGATAAGGTAGCAACTGGTAAATTGAATGAATTTGGAATGATAGGATTTAATATAATGGGCCCACAAAATGATATTCATGATCCTAGAACTGTAGTAGCTGGAAAATGTGGAATTATTGGCAGAGCACCATTGATGAAATTACCTGGTAGAGGTGGATGGTTTAGATCTACAGATATGAAAATGGATTGGGATGTTTGGGGCAAACCTTGCACAATAGATGCACCTGTAGATATGTTGTTAATGATGAATGTAAAATTATTTAGAGAACATATTAAAGTATCTAACAATTATCATTTATTTTGTGCACATGATGATATAGCAATGCAATATCTTAATAAAAATATTTACAATATAGTATTACCGGAATTTGTAGTATGGCATGATCAACATCTTAAAGAACAAGCAAATGTTCCAGTAAAATCAGCTAGAGCGGCAAAACAAGGAGATAGTAAACATTTTGGTGATTATGGTCCACATCTTGAGTATTGGAAAAAAATATGGGGATGGGATAGAGATGATCGTTCAACATTTGAAGCAGTAGCGGATAAATATAAAGGAACTCTTATATATGAAACATATTTTCACAATTGTGAAAATGGACCGCTAAAAAGTTTTGATATTTAATAAATTTTTAGTATATTTAATTATGAAAAAGTTAGAAATTATATCGGAAATAGGAATCAACCACAATGGTGATTTTAGAAGAATTGAAGAATTGATTCGCCAATCAAAAGCAGGCGGAGCTGATTATGCTAAATTTCAAGTATATGATTCACAGAAGGTTTTTGGAGACGATTCAAGAGCCCATAATGAATTTACATATGATGAATTAGCAATTACAGCTGAAATGTGTGATGTATATGGTATTGAATTTATGGCATCAGTATTTGATATTGAAAAATTCGAATGGTGCGAAGATCTTAAAATGAAATCATATAAGATAGCCAGTAGGACTATTGCTAATTTATTGGATAAGGATGATAAGCATTTAATTGAAAGTATAATTAAGACAGGCAAACCTGTTATTATATCATTAGGAATGTGGGAAGGCAATACATTACCATATTCAGCATATCCAAATGTTAGGTATATGAATTGTATATCAAATTATCCTACAATGTATCAACATTTCAAAAGATTTCAATATGATACCAAAAAAGTAGGTTATAGTGATCATGCATGTGGAATCTCATATGCTTTGTTTAATATTGCTGAAGGAGCATCTATTATTGAAAAACATTTTACGCTTAATAAAGGTATGGATGGTAATGATCATATAGGTTCTATGGATGTAAATGAATTAAAATTATTAAGAGAGTATGGACAGGAATTGTGCACTATAAACGCAATCCTACCAGATAGGGAAATTAGCATAAATGATGTTATCAGTAAATCAAAATTTTGATAGGGAAATAATATGAATACAATAAATTCATTTAATTATAAGGTATTAGGTGTTACTCTAGCCAGAGGTGGATCAAAAGGTATACCTAAAAAAAATATATATAATGTATATGATTCACCTCTTATAAAATATACAATAGATGCAGCTCTCGGGGCTAAATTATTTACAAATTATGTTGTAAGCACCGACTGTGAGGATATAGCTGCTATATCAAAATTTCATGGAGCAGAGGTTCCATTCATGAGACCTGATGAATTATCTGGTGATACAGTTTGGTCAAGAGATGCTCTTAAACATGCAGTATTAAAATGTGAAGAAATTTATAATATAAAATATGATTATGTAATTGAATTGCCTTGCGTATCACCATTAAGAAATTCAGAACATATTTTAGAAGCATTTGATATGATGATAAAGGAACAATCAGATAGTGTTACATCAGTAGCTATGATGCAAGATAAACACCCAGTAAGAATGAAAAGAATAGTTGATGGATGTTTACAGGATTTTTGTAAAGAATTTCCAGAAGGCGAAGGTAGTAGAAGACAGGATCTTGAAGCATGTTATATTAGAAACGGTGCAATATATGGAATGACTCGAGAATGTATAGTAGAGGATTTTTCGAGGCATGGTAAACAATGCCTAGCATATGTTATGGATGATAATTCATCTATAAATATAGATACAATGAATGATTTAAGATTGGCTGAAATAATAATAAAAGCAAGAGATATGCATAAAAAGGGAAAACTATGAAATGTCGTTTTGAATGCCCCATCGATTTTATAGATATGGATCACATACTGAAAAAATATAATTTATTTTACAGTAAAAATTTTATCGAAACAGAATGTATTGTTCTTAATCCAGGAACCGATAAATTTTATGGAGAAGAATATTTTAATCAATTTCCTAATTTGAAATGGGTATTATCGCCATCAACAGGTGTTAATCATTTCGATACAGATTGGTTAACTAAAAATTCAATATCATATAGATGTTTATTAGATAATAGAAATGCACTAGATAATATACATGCTTCAGCTGAATACACATGGATACATATTATGAACGCTTTTAGAAAATTTAGCCAAGCTATTGAACCAATAAATGTAAATGCGTGGAGAGAGGATCATAATGAAAGTCTTTTAAGATCAAATGAATTGCATGGCAAAACAATAGTAATTATTGGATTTGGAAGAATTGGTAAGAAGATTCATAAATATGCTACTGCATTCGGTATGAATATAAGATGGTATGATCCTCACATTGATTCTGAATTTTTTGATTACAATCTCCAGGAATCAAAAATAAATTCATTATCGGAATTGAAGGAAATAAATCCAGATGTCATATCTATAAATTGTTATTTGAATGAATCATCAAAATATATGATTGATGCAAAATTATTAGAAGGATTAAGAGATAATTTAATAGTGGTAAATACTTCTCGTGGTGAAGTGGTTAATCAGAGAGAAATATTATCATTAGTTAAAGAGCATAAAATTATATATTCTACAGATGTTTTGGAAGATGAACAAAATGTTAGTAGTTTACAAACTTCTGATATTATGGATAGTTATGGTAGATATAATAATTTGATTATCACTCCACATGTAGCAGGAGCAACATTAGAAAGTCAAACAAAAGCTTTAGAGGGAATATTAGAATGTTTAAGATTACAGTAGGTATTTGTTGTTATAAACAAGGAGAATGGTTACATAGATGTTTAAGAAGTTTATGTGATCAGACTATTGATAAATCATTATTTGAGGTTGTAATAGTTAATGATGATCCTACAGAAAGATTAGATTGTATATGTGATACTTTTAGAGATTATCTTAATATTAGAATTATAAATAATTCATCAAATATAGGATTACCAGGTTCATTAAATAAAATATTAAAATCCGCATTAGGAAAATATTTTGTTAGAGTCGATTGTGATGATTATGTATCAAGTGATTTTTTATATATGTTATCAACATTTTTAGATCAAAATTTAGCAGCAAGTCCTAAAGATGAATATAAGGATACGGAGTATCAAGCAGTATCATGCGATTATTTTAAGGTTAGTAAAACCGGAACTGTTTTAAGTAGACATAATTCAGAACACAAACCTATAGCTTGTGGAATAATGTTTACATATGAATCATTATGTAATGTAGGATTTTATGATGAAAATTTCAAAATGAGAGAAGGTCATAATTTATTACAAAGATATAAGGATGATGGATATATGTTATATAATTTACCAGTCCCATTATACAAGTATAGAATACATGATACAAATAGAACGAAGAATAAAAAGGAAGTGGAAAAATACGATAAAAAATTATTAAAGGGTTAGTTATGAAAAAGGTAGTAGTTACAGGCGGAGCCGGCTTTATAGGTTCACATATAGTAGATAAGTTAATTGATCAAGGAGTTGAGGTTCATATTTTTGATGATATGTCAATGGGTTCAAAGGAAAATATAAATTCCAAAGCACATTTTCATAAAATTGATATAAGTACGATGGGCCCAAGAACGATTGCCAAATTTATGGTAGGTGTCGATACAGTATTCCATGTAGCATCCAGAACAAGAGTCCAACCATCAATAAAAAACCCAAGTTTATACCACCGTGTAAATGTTACTGGAACATTAAATATGCTCGTAGCGAGCGTTAAAGTAGGCGTAAAACGCTTTGTATATAGTGCTAGTAGTTCAGCTTATGGAGAAGCCGAAACAATGCCATTAGTAGAAACCATGCCAACTAATCCAATGAGTCCATATGGATTAAGTAAATTGATGGGAGAGGAATATTGTAAATTATTCCATTCTCAATATGGATTGGAAACGGTGAATTTAAGATATTTTAATGTTTATGGTGAAAGACAAAATATTGACGGAGGGTATTGTTTAGTTATGGGTATATTTGCTAAACAAAGAAAGCGCGGAGAACACTTAACAATAGTTGGTGATGGAGAACAGAGAAGAGATTTTACCTATGTGGGTGATGTTGTAAATGCAAATATAGCTGCTGCAACAAGTGATAAGGTTGGTAAAGGTGAAGTAATAAATGTAGGTAATGGAGATAATAGATCTGTAAATCAAATTGCAGAAATGATTGGAGGTCCTAAAATACATGTCCAACCGAGAGTAGAACCAAAAGAAACATTAGCGGATATAAGAAAAGCTAAAGAGCTATTAAACTGGGAACCAACTCAAGTGATTGAGGACTGGATGCCAAAATATAAAAAGGAGTTATCGATATGAAATTAGACACAAACATTGGAGTTATAGGAAATGGGTTTGTAGGAGCCGCAGTAAGATTCGGATTCTCGTCACAGACAGGTTGTGATGCAACATTGAGAGTATATGATAAAGATGAAAGTAAATCAATAAATACATTAAAGGAAACAGTAAATGAATCCGATATTATATTTCTTTCAGTACCAACTCCATCAAATAAGGATGGTAGTATACACATTGGAATATTAGAATCTGCATTAAAAGATATTGAATCAGTATCAGATAATAGGAATAATGTAATATTGATTAGATCTACTGTGACTCCTGGAACTACAAGATATTTATCAAATACATTTCCAAAATTGAATTTAGTATTCAATCCCGAATTTCTAACCGAAAGATCGGCTAAATTTGATTTTATCAACCAAGCAAGGGTCATCCTTGGAGGATCAAGTAATCATACCTCAAAGGTAGCAGATTTGTATAGAAAAAGATTTGGTGCTTCATTATCAATAATTGAAACAACCTATGAAACAGCCGAGATGATAAAATATATGAATAATTGTTTCTTTGCAACAAAGGTTTCATTTATGAATGAAATGTATGATATTGCTAATAAATGTGATGTGGATTGGCAGGTAGCTACTGATGGATTCGTTGGAGATGGAAGAATAGGTCATTCTCATTTAGCAGTGCCAGGTCCTGATGGCAAAAGAGGATTTGGTGGTAGTTGTTTTCCAAAAGATGTTCAGGCATTATTACAATTTGGAAATGAATTGGGTGTAGAATTAAATACACTTAAAGGTGCATGGAATACAAATCTTAATGTGAGACCTGAAAAGGATTGGGAACAATTAAAAGGTAGGGCGATAGTAGATGAGCAATAAGGTATTTAATAAAAAATATTTTGATAAAAGATTTTTGAATGATGATAAAAGAGTTAAATCATTTGAATCAGAATCTAATTTTATTAAAAAACATATATCATCAGGTAGACTTTTAGATGTTGGATGTTCAACCGGAGAAATGATAAAAACATTTAATTGGGATGGTCCTTGTTATGGTATGGAGACTGCAAGATATGCTAGAACAAGGGCTCGAAAAAATGGTATTAAATTTACAAAAGATATTTTTAATTCAAAAAATTATTTTAATTTAATTACCTATAGAGGAACTATACAACATATCGATACTCCATTTTTATATTTGAAAAAATCTTATACAGCATTAAAAAAGGGAGGCAAGGTTGTATTTTTAGCCACTCCTAATTCAAATAGTATATATTTTAAGTTATGGAATACCTTGCCATTTTTAGATTTACCAACAACAAATTATTATATTCCAAGTGATAAATGGCTTATCAATGCTATGGAAAATATTGGATTCAAATTGGTTGAAAAAAGATATCCATATCTCAAATCTCCATATAGTAATCCTATGGTGGATCATTTCAAATTTGTATTAAAAATATTGGGAGTCAACACTAAATTTCCTTTTTGGAGAAATAGCATGGATTTAGTATTTGAAAAATAATGAAAAATTTACTTGAAAAATTATTTCCTATTTGTAGAAGTATCACAGGCAACGGTGTTAGAAAATCATTAGATATTATAAAAGAATATACTAAAACAGATCTTAATATAATAGAGATTCCATCTGGAAAAAAAGTATATGATTGGGAGATTCCTAAAGAATGGAATATAAATACAGCATGGGTCAAAGATAGTAATGGTAATAAGATAATTGATTTTGATTTGAATAATCTTCATCTGGTTAGTTATAGCATCCCAATTGATGATTATATGAGTTTGGATGAATTAAAAAAACATATACATACTATACCAGACAAACCTGATTGGATTCCATATAGAACCTCTTACTATAATGAGGATTGGGGATTTTGTATTAGTCATAAACATTTAGAAGAACTCGAGGTTTTTGATGGAGTATCTAATAGTGGAGAATATCATGTTTATATTGATTCAACATTAGAACAAGGAAATTTATCATATGGTGAATTATTTTTACCAGGCAAATCAAATGAGGAAATATTATTAAGCACATACATATGCCACCCATCTATGGCAAATGATAATTTATCAGGCCCAGTTTTATTATCTGAACTTGCAAAAAATTTAGCTAAAGAGGATCTCCATTATTCGTATAGATTTTTATTTATACCAGAAACAATTGGAGCTATAGCTTGGTTATCGGAGAATGAAAATAAATTGAATAATATAGTAGGTGGTTTGGTTGCAACATGTATTGGGGATAGTGGTGTCATACAATACAAACGTAGTAGGCAAATATATTCTATGATTGACAATATAGTTGAAAGAGTATTAAAAGATACTGCAGCAATAGAAGAATATGATATAAAGGATTTTGAACCTTTAGGTAGTGACGAAAGACAATTTTGTTCTCCAGGAATCAATCTTCCAATTGGTTGTTTGACAAGAACACCTTATGGTGAATTTGAAGAATATCATACATCCGCTGATAATTTAGATTTTGTTACAGAATACAATTTACAAGCATCATTTGATATTCTTAAAGAAATAATTTATTATTTGGAATATAATAAAACATATATAAATGTTAATCCTAAATGTGAACCAAATTTAGGCAGAAGGGGATTATACGACCTAATTGGTGCGGGCGATAGAAATAAATCAATACCATTATATAAATGGATATTAAATTATTCCGATGGCAAAAATTCCCTTATTGATATATCAAATAAATGTGACATAAAATTTGAACATATTTTGGAAGCAGCAAAGGATTTAGAAATGAAAGATTTGATAAAATAATGGAATATTTTTTATTAAAACCCGATAGACCAGATGAATATTTATCTATAGGAACAGATAATGGATTTGGAGTATTCTGGGCAGATCAAGGTTTAACAGCTTTGATGAGAATAGTAGATAGAGAACCAGATAAATTACCAGAGGTTCAAATAAGAACTGATAAAAATGAAATTATTTCATTATCTGAATTTTTAGAAAGAATAAAAAACTTGAAAGTTAGGACAAATGAATAAAACTAAAGCAATTGTAAATAGAACTATTATGGATGTTAATGGCGCACTTTATGAGAAATCAGAAGTGAAGATAGATAAGATTGATAAAAATAATAAAAAAATTCGTGTTATTGACGGAATGGGTAGAATATTCTGGGTATTAGAGCAGGATATAAACATTATAAATCCGTAAAAAAATGCGGTTTCTTGGTGGATTTTAATATTTATTTATAGTTCAAATTGCATTATTAACAAAAACTTTAGGAATGAACTATGGATATAAAAAAACAATACCTTGAAAACGAAGAATATTACCACGACATTGTATCAAAGAAAACAATTTATTTACATCACACAGCTGGTTCTCACAGACCAGATTGGGTAATAGCATCGTGGGAAAGAGATAAAACTGGATCAGGCGGAGTTCGCCACATTGCAACAGCTTATGTTATTGGAGGCAAATCTACTAGAAATGGTAATACGGATTTCGATGGAGTAGTGATTGAATGTCATCCACCAGAAAAATGGGCACATCATTTAGGTATCAAAGCTAGAAACAATAGATTACTAAATAAGGAAAGTATAGGTATTGAAATATGTAATTATGGACCTTTAACTAAAAAGGGTGATGAATATTTTACTTATGTCAATAGTAAGGTTCCAGCAGCAGATGTAGTTGATCTTGGATATGAATTCAGAGGATACAGATATTATCATGCATACACTCCAGCTCAATTAGAAGCAACCAAGGATTTAGTTACTAAATTAGGTAAGGATTTTGATATAGATGTATCTAAAGGTATGCAAGCATTATTAAATGGCCCAGCAATCATGCCAGAAGGTTTAGATACTCTTGGACAACAAAAGTGGCTTAATACACAAGGATATATTGGTGGTAATGGAAAGGCATTGACTGAAGATGGTTTGGCAGGTGGTAGTAATAGTAATACAAATTATGCTATAAACTCTTATAAGGAATCATTACAGGGAAAAGCATTCGAATTAAATAAACAAGCACTAGCAGGTGCAGAAGGAGTTTGGACTCATACGAATGTTCGACCTGATAAATTTGATTTATCACCTCAACCTGCAGTAATAGAGATGGTAAAATCATTATAAAATTAGGAGAGTAAAATATGTCATACGAGAATTATAAAATTCCAGTAAACCCAACAGCTAGTTTGTTTTCTTATACAAGCTGGCATCCTGGAAAATGGGTCAAAGCACATCATATACAACCAGGACATACAGTAGCATTCACAGGATCCATGGCAGGAGCAGGTGGAATCATATTTCACAATATGTCTGGTAATTCAGGAACAACAGGACCTGGCACAAAAATTACTTTAACAGGAAGTGGATCATTAAATTTAGATCCAAATGAGGGACTTAATGCAATATCTGGTTCAGTATATGAATTTTCAATTCAGGAGGTCACAACCAATGGATGCGCAGCAACAGTATTGATGACTCAGGAAGCAGTAACAAAACCATAATAGGAGAATAACATGAAAAGAATCAAATTAGAATCACTTATCAAAAAGGAACTTAAGAAAAAATTACAAGAATCTATGATTCGTACTAATGGTGGTAAGATTGGTGCAGTAGAAACAATGAAAGACAAACCACCATTTGCAGTAACTGATTCATATGGAAATCCTATAAATGAAGTAGAAGAGCCAGAGAATATGCCTGCACACTTTGGTAGTGGGGAGAATATAGAAGTATTCGGATACCAAACAAAACATTTTGACATTTGCAAATCAGCCGTAATGTTATTCAATAAAATAACACCACTTGCAAAGCATGAATATACAAAAAAATATGCTAGACTATCAGCAAAATATTTAGATGAGGTATTTGGTATAGAAAAAGATGTTGTAGAAGAAGGTTCAGCGTCACCAGAACAAATAGAAACAGCATTAGATAAATCTAATTTATTTTCATATGAATTAGGTTGCGTAGGTGCAAGAATGAAAAAAGATTATACAAGAGATATGGCATTTGTTAAAATGCACTTAATGGAAATAGTAAATAGGTTTACGCCTGTTTCGTAGTAAATAAAAAAGTAGTTACATATGAATGATTTCGTAAAAAAACATATTATCAACATTTATTTAGGAATTCTTTTACTTTTTTGGGCATTAGTTCTATCAGCTTGTGAAAAAGAACCAATCACACCTTATGAAATTCCATCAGCAGTTGATCCTACTGAAATTTCTGGAGAATGGAATATTACTAAATTTTATATGTTAGAGGAAGGATTTAGATTAGATGTATCGGCTTGGGTCGAATATGTCAATGATTCTACCTTTGATATAGGAATAATTACTTTTGATAGTATAGCAAATTTCAATTTAATTTATGGGACAAGAGCAGAAGGTTATCCATCAACAATGAGATGGGGAGATAACCATAATTCAGCATTACAAGATTCATCTACATTAGGTTGGAATTGGAAAGCAGAGAAACCATTATGTAATGTTACTCCATTCGAATACATATATGTTCCAGCTACCTATTTCTTAGGATTGGATAATGAGGAATGGATTACAACATATAAAACTACTAATAAGTGGATATTGGAAAATATTCGACGTTATGATAATCAATTACAATTAACTGGAGACCATTACCAGTATAGAGAAATAACGTTGGAGAGATAAAATGCCTATACAAAAAAGCTATTTAGAAAAAATTGATCCACAAATGTGGATAACCTTAATAGGGTTTGTATTTACATTGGGAATTATTTATGGTGAATTTCAAACAATGAAAAACCAAATAACAATTTTTGAGGAAAAACAAAAAATATTTGATGAAGATTTTGAAGCTGAAACGATAATGGTATTGGAAAAATTCGAACTACTAGAAGAAAAGTTTGAAAATGAATTAGAAGTAGTAGAGAATAGACTAGACAAAAAAATTAAAACAATTAACACTTTAGAAGACAAGGTATTTGCTATAACAAAGGAAATAGATGTCGAATTTAAGGCCATCGATCTAAAGTTAAAAACATTAGGTGGTCATGATATAATTAAATAATAGGAGAATTAAAATGAATTTAGAAGACATTAAATGTTATGCAAAATGCTACGGTGGATATGCAGTAGCTTTATTTGCAGGTTGGGAACTATGTAAAGGTGATTGGATAGTTGCTTTGCCAGCATTAGCAGCTACGGCTTATATAGCATACAAAAATCGTCTATGCAAAAATGGTGCATGCGAAAAGTAAGATAAATGAAAAAAATAATATTGATATTAGTATGTGGCTTAATGGCTCGTATAGTATTCTCACAGGAGATTTGCGCAAAGCCTGAATTTCCTAAGTGGAATAAGGATACTTATCCCCATGTTGGTTTATTTATAAATTCTACAGAAGTGAAGAATTATTTTATTTGCTTAAAGGAATATGTAATATGTGAACATGAAAAATCAAAAGCTGATACGAATAGATTACCAACCAGATATACTCCAAGTTGGAAGGAATTCAAAAAGGAAGTAAACTTTGAAAAAATAAACCTGAAGGAGGTTGGTAGAGATGATGTTATTAAATGGTCTAGAGATAATTTATTTACTGGTATAGAATTATCATTTGGAGGTTTTATTTCAAGGCCTAAGGATTTTGCCGATCTTACAATACCAGATGATTATGTTTATTCTTTTGGTATAAAGAAAAAAGCAAGTGAGTCTTGTGTAACATGTCCTCAAAATGTATTCGGTAGAAAAGACGAAGAATTAAAAAAGGACGAGGAAAAAGATTCATATGCATTTAATAAACATGGTATGTCATATAAGATAACATGGGATTTTATTAGAGTAGATGGTAGGGAATATTCTGAATCAAGACAATATGCAAGATATACTAAAATTTTTAATAGATATGGATTTTGGTTAGAGGGTGACCATAAAAAAAGAGTAAATGCTTTAGTGGAAGATTATGGTTCGAATCAGGAATTTGCAAAAGGTGGTTTGAGAATTTTATATAGAGTAAATCAAAATATCAATTTTACCTTTGGATATAATGTTAGAGCAACTCCATGGGCAGCATACACAGATGATTTTATAGGATTTTACGAAAATTCATATTGGGATACAGAGTCATCAGCACAAAATGTATTTTATGATTTTAATGGAAATAATGAATGGGAAAATGAGGAACTGGTAGGGACATACACAGAGATATTAGATCCGGTATTAAATGAACCATATATTACAAATGAATTTAACGCCAAAAAAAGGATATGGGCTTGGACGGGTTCACCAGTATTTGGTGTGGATTTATTTTCAGAATCCGAATTATATTTTGTAAATGTATGGGCTAACTTTTACCCTTATCCAAAGGATTTAAGAGTTCCAGCAGTAGAATTTATTACTTCAGGTAATGGTGTTGAAATTAAAGCATTTGGTATGGAAGCGGATTGGGCTCCGACAGAAGATGTATTTGAATATGATGGTGGTATAGAAGCAGGTATAAAATTAGGTAAGAAATTTAGTATTGCATTATCAGGTGAGGTATCCAATTACTATGGTGTGCAAGATTATAAAACAACATTTGGTATAAAATATAAATTGTAATGAGTACAATTTGGGGTATATTAACAAGACTGTTATTGACAGTAGCAATATTTACTATTTTTTGGTATATACTTGAACTGATAGTATTTGAAAAAATAACAGGAACTACTCGTGATCTACTATTCATTATCATAGGAGGATTTTTAACTGCCTTTGGTAAGGTAGTAGATTATTGGTTTACAAAAAGAGGCGAGGATAATAATGGATAATTACAGAATGTCTTTCATATTATTATTTTTTATAATATTATGTAATGCAGCAACATCACAGACATTAACACTACAGGATCAACAAACTTTAGAACCTATTCCATTTGCTAATATAGTTACAAAACAATTATTGATTAGTGATGGTGGAAATGCAACCTATAAGGATTCTATACAAAAGGGAACAACAACAGACATAAATGGACAAGCAGATCTATCTCAATTTCCCAATAATATAATATTAGAGATCTCATTCATAGGTTATGAAACTCGAAGAATAACTAAAAATGAAATGGCTAAAAAGGATTATGTAATCTTATTAGCTCAATCATCACAATATCTAGATGATGTCGTTATATCAGCAAGCAAGTTTAGAGAAAAAAGAGAAAATGTAGCTTATCAAATTCAATCTTTAGATATAAAACAAATTAAAAATGCTAATGCATCAACTACAGCTGACCTATTAACTGTTAATCAAGGAGTAACCATACAGAAATCACAGTTAGGTGGAGGTTCTCCAATTATTAGAGGATTTGAAGCTAATAGAGTATTGTTGGTAGTAGATGGAGTTAGAATGAATAATGCAATTTATCGATCAGGTCATTTACAAAATGCTATTTCCGTAGATGCAAATGCATTAGAAATAGTAGAAGTGGTATTTGGCCCTTCATCAACAATATATGGTAGTGATGCATTGGGTGGAGTAGTTCATTTTTATACCAAAAAGCCAGCATTTAGTAAAAATGATAAAACCTATTATGAAACAAATGCAGAAGTAAGATATGGTTCTGCAGCTAATGAATATTCATTTCATGTTGATAATAATATAGGTTGGAATAATGTAGCTAACTTTTTTTCTTTAACAGTTAAGGAATTTGGCGATTTAAGAATGGGGGAATGGAGAGCTCATGGTTACGAAAATTGGGGATTAGTAACTCATTATATAGATAACAATAATATGATAGAGAATGATAATCCTAATATTCAGGTTGGAACAGGATATAAACAAATAGATATATTAAATAATACATCATGGAGAATCAATGAAGAAATTTTTATTAGATTTAATAATCAATTTTCAACTACCTCAAATATTCCGAGATATGATAATTTACAAGATTGGAAAGATGGAAATCTAAAATGGAGTGAATGGTCATATGGACCTCAAACAAGATTCATGTCATCAATAGATATCAACTCTTATAAATCAAATAAATATTTTGATGGACATAATCTAACTCTAGCATATCAATTTATAGAAGAAGACAGGATTACTAGAAAATATCAATCAGCAGATTATAATAATACATATATAGATGTTCATGTAGCTAGTTTGAATTGGGATTTTACATTAGGTAAATTAGCTTATGGAATAGAATTGACAAATAATAATATTGCATCAACAGCTACTGAAGGAACACAAGCAAGATATCCATCTGGTGGTAGTAATTTATCCACTGCAGCATTATACGGCTCATATAAAAAAGAGGTGAATGATCAAATAGTATGGAATGCAGGAGCTAGATATTCACAAGTATTTGGTGAAATGTTTTTTAACGAAACGGATCCAGTATTTGTAACAGATCATATTAAATTTAATAATGGAGCACTTACAGGTAATATCAATCTAATTTACAAACCAACAAGTAAATGGAAATTTGATTGGGTTGCATCATCTGGATTTAGAAATCCTAATATAGATGATTATGGTAAAGTATTTGTAAAGAAAAGTAATATGGTAATACCTAATCCAGATCTAACTCCGGAATATGCATATAATGGAGAAATGAGTATTACAAGAAAATGGAAAAGAATACAATCAACAGGTAATGTTTATTATACATTTCTAAAAGATGCAATAGTGAAACAGGATTTGGGTTATTCTCAAATACATGAAGACGAGGAAGTAAATGTCCAAACCCTTATGAACTCACCAGAAGCTTATATCTATGGTTGGTCATTTGGTATGAAATCACAATTATTATCATGGCTATGGTATGAGGAATCATTTACTTGGCAAAAAGGATGGGATGTATCTAATAATGAACCATTAGGTCATATACCACCGGCTTTTGCAAAATCATTATTTAAGATTAAATCTGGAAAACTTGAATATAAGATTTGGGGCATATACACCAGATGGAAGAATATAGAGGATATGAATTCGAGTGGAGTAGATAACGATGATTTAGGAACCGATGAAGGATATCCTTCTTGGTGGACATTAAATACGTCTGCACAATATAAATTTAATGATAACCTAAAAATTCAATTGGGGATAGAAAATATATTAGATCAACATTATAGAACTTTCGCATCTGGAATTTCAGCTCCAGGACGAAATTTTATATTAACACTTAAAGGGAATTTCTAAAATGAAAAAAATATTACTACTATTACTTTTTATACCTATCCTAGGTCATTCGCAAATTACTACATTTCCATGGATAGAAAACTTTGATACAGGTGGAACTCTAGAAAATATAGGCGATGACGATGGTGATTGGATATTAAATTCAGGAGGAACAAATTCTTTTAATACAGGACCTTCTGATGATATGACTGGTGGCGGTAATTACTGGTACGTAGAATCATCTGTTCCTAACCATCCAGAAAAATTATTTGTATGTCAAACTGATTCGTTTGATATATCAGGAACTCCAGGCCAAGCATTAAAATTCTGGTATCATATGTATGGCGAAGATATGGGTCGT
>MDSZ01078451.1_pt1 | contig 22746 bp, 20 predicted proteins | sample 811201 | NCBI WGS metagenome assembly MDSZ01 (sample SAMN05326647, study PRJNA326480) | marine metagenome | isolation source: seawater | place: Indian Ocean: North | collected 2010 | reverse complement strand
TGGAGAAGCTAATGTTCCATTCTTTTCAATTTCTGGATCCGACTTTGTTGAAATGTTTGTAGGAGTTGGAGCTTCAAGAGTGAGAGATATGTTTGATCAAGGTAAAAAACATTCACCTTGTATAATTTTCATAGACGAAATTGATGCCGTTGGTAGAAGTAGAGGAGCTGGTTTGGGCGGTGGCAATGATGAAAGAGAGCAAACCTTAAACCAACTTTTAGTTGAGATGGATGGTTTCGATACTAATGAAGGAATAATTTTAATTGCAGCAACAAATAGACCAGATGTTCTCGACCCCGCATTGTTGAGACCAGGAAGATTTGATAGACAAGTGGTTGTCGGAAATCCAGACATTATTGGTAGAGAAGCTATTCTCAAAGTTCATGTAAAAAAAATAAATGCAGGACCAGATGTTAAATTAAGAACAATAGCTAGAGGTACTCCAGGTTTTTCTGGAGCAGATTTAGCAAATTTAATTAATGAGTCAGCTCTATTAGCTGCTAGAAAAAATAAAAGAGTTGTAACTATGTCTGACGTGGAAGAAGCTAAAGATAAAGTAATGATGGGAGCTGAGAGAAGATCAATGGTAATGTCAGAGGATGAAAAAAAATTAACAGCATATCATGAAGGTGGTCACGCAATAGTTGCTTTAAATGAGAAAGCTTCAGATCCAATTCATAAAGCAACAATTATTCCTAGAGGTAGAGCGTTAGGTATGGTTATGAGGTTGCCAGAAAGAGATCAGTTGTCAATAACTAGAGAAAAAATGCATTCAGACATAGCTGTAGCCATGGGTGGAAGAATAGCTGAAGAAATTATTTTTGGCCATGACAAAGTTACTTCAGGTGCTTCTTCAGACATTGACATGGTAACAAAGATGGCAAAAAATATGGTCACAAAATGGGGCATGAGCAAAGAACTTGGTCCTATAGCCTTCGGAGAAAATGAAGAAGAGGTCTTCCTAGGCAGATCAGTCACAAAACAGCAAAACATGTCAGAGGAAACTGCAAAAAAAGTAGACGCAGAGGTAAAAAAAATTGTTGAAAAGGGTTATGAAAGAGCAAAAAGCATTCTTACAGAAAAAATTGATGATTTGCATAAATTAGCTAAAGCTTTATTAATATATGAAACACTTTCAGGAGATGAGATAAGAGATTTAATCCTAAAAAATGTTAAACCTACAAGGTCGTTCAAAGATGAAGAAGATAATAATAAGCAGGAAACTTCAGCATTAGACTCATTAGGTTTAAAACCTAAGCCAGCAATTTAAATTTAAAATGATCAAATATTACACTCGGGCGTGTAATTTTTTTTATGGACTTAAAGCTAAACAATCAATTCGAAAAAAAGAGGCTCTTCCTCTTTGTGGCAATAAATTAATAGCTTTTGACAAGATTGAAATATTTACTAGAAATAGAAATCAGGTTTCAAAAAAAATTATAAATTTAAAACAAATTAAGTTTTTAAAGCCAGCTATAAGAATTAAAGTCTCTAAGGATATAAAAAAGATAATCTCCAAAAGGAAAAATTTTGTAAAAAATCTTAATTTTGATAAGTCAAATATTATGGGTATAGTTAATTTAACACCAGACAGTTTTTCTGATGGTGGTAAATATAATAATTATCTTAAATCAAGAAAATATATTAAAGAATTAATTAGTTATGGAGCAGATATTATTGATATTGGTGGTGAGTCTACCAGGCCTGGCGCCAAGACATTATCAATTAAAAAAGAGTGGAGCAGGCTAGAAAAAACATTAAAAATTTTCAAAAAAGATAATTCGTCTGTACCCCTTTCATTGGATACAAGAAAACCAGAAATAATGAAGAAAGGGATTAAGTTTGGAGTGGATATTATTAACGATGTTTCTGGTTTTAAATTTAACAAAGAGTCATATACAATAAAAAACAAACTTAATGTAGCAAAAGTTCTGCATCACATGAAGGGTACGCCTGAAACAATGCAAAAAAATCCGAATTATAACAATGTGCTTTTAGATATTTATGACTTTTTTGAGAAAGAACTTAATATCAAATCCAAAAAGAAAAACTTTTTAATAGATCCTGGTATAGGTTTTGGAAAAAAATTGAAACATAATTTGACTTTAATATCTAAAATTTCTTTGTTTCATTCTCTTGGTTTGCCTATACTGATTGGGACTTCTAGAAAAAGATTTATTAGTGAAGTTGCAAAAAATTTTGATAGCAAGGAACGAATTGGAGGTTCATTGGCTTCAGTTTTGTTTCTTTTAAGTCAGGGAGTTCAAATATTTAGAGTACACAACGTTCAAGAGGTTAAGCAAGGCATTTTGATTTTTGAAAAGATTTTATACAACCAATGAAAAATAAATATTTTGGAACTGATGGAATCAGAGGGACTGTTAACAGAGGTAATATAACTGGAGAAAAATTTTTTAAATTTGGTTTAGCTTCAGGAACGTTTTTTAAAAATCAAAAGAAATCAAGACAAATCGCTATAATTGCAAAAGATACAAGACTTTCAGGTTATACTTTAGAACCAGCTTTGGTATCAGGATTGGTTTCAGGGGGAATGAATGTATATACTCTTGGACCGTTACCAACTAATGGTTTAGCTATGTTAACTAAATCAATGAAAGCTAATATGGGAATTATGATTACCGCTTCACACAATCCTTACTATGATAATGGATTAAAACTTTTCGGACCGGATGGCATGAAGTTATCTGATAAAATTGAAAAGAAAATCGAAAAGCTTATAGATGCAAAAAATACTAAACAACTAACTAATCCGAAATTACTGGGAAGAGTAAAAAGATTAGAGGACGGGAATGACAGGTATATTAAGATTTTAAAGAATAATTTTCCAAAAAATTTTCATCTTAAGGGGACTAAAATAATATTAGATTGTGCAAATGGGGCAAGTTACAAGGCAGCTCCAAAACTTCTTACTGATCTTGGCGCCAAAGTTATTCCTTTAGGTGTGACTCCAAACGGATTAAATATTAATGAAAAATGTGGTTCGACATTTCCATCAAAAATTAAATTAGCTGTCAAAAAATTTAAAGCAGATGTTGGCATATCTTTTGATGGAGATGCCGATAGAATAATTATGTGTGATGAAAAAGGGAGAATAATAGACGGAGATCAAATAATTGCAATGCTAGCAAAAAGATGGAAATTTAAAAAAATATTAAAAGGTGGTGTTGTAGGGACTCTTATGTCTAATTATGGTTTAGAGAAATTTTTGATTAGTCAAAAAATTAAGTTTTTTAGATCCAAAGTTGGCGATAGATATGTAAAAGAGAAAATGAAAAAACATAATTTTAATTTAGGAGGAGAACAGTCTGGTCATATTATTTTAGGTAAATTTGCTACCACCGGAGATGGCTTACTTGTAGCTTTAGAAGTTTTATTCTCATTGAGGAAAGGAAAAAAAGCAAGTAATCTTTTGAATGTCTTTAAACCTGTGCCTCAAATTTTAGAAAATGTTACGGTAAAAGACAAAAATATTATTAATAAGTCAAAATGTAAACAAGCTGTTAAATTAGCAAATAAGATTATGAAAAAAAACGGAAGAATTTTAGTTAGGAAGTCAGGTACCGAACCAAAAATTCGAATTATGGCCGAGTCATATGATAGAAACTTAATTAAAAAATGTATTAAAATTATTAAAAAATCAATAAATTGAAACCAAAATCTAAAATACTTATTATAGCAGGCTCAGACTCATCTGGTGGAGCTGGAATACAAGCAGATATTAAAACTGTAACTGCTTTAGGAGGTTATGCAATGACTGCTATCACAGCTATAACTGCGCAAAACACTACTGGGGTAAAATCAGTTGTTGCTATACAGCCTGAGGAAATTAAAAAGCAGATTTTATTTACTTCTAAAGACATTAAACCAAACGCAATAAAAATTGGAATGTTATCTTCCACAAATGTCATTATGTCAGTAATTAATTCTTTAAAAAAGATAAGTACAAAAAAAATAGTTTTAGATCCTGTTATGGTTGCAAAAGGAGGCTTTAAATTGATTAATGATAAAGCTATTAATATATTAAAAAGAAGACTTATAAAAAAAGTCTTCCTGATAACTCCAAATATTCCAGAGGCAGAAATTTTGACAAAAACGAAGATTCAAAGTTTAGATGATATGATTAATGCTGCTAATATATTGCTTAAATTTGGGGTAAAAAATATTTTAGTTAAAGGCGGTCATAGAAATGCAAAAATCATGCAGGATGTATTATTAAATAAAAGAGGATTAACAATATTTAAAAATAGAAAAATTATTACAAAAAATACTCATGGAACAGGTTGCACTCTATCAAGTGCTATTACAACTTTTTTGGGATGTGGAAAAAATTTAAATAAATCCTGTGAGCTTGGAATTAAATATGTTAACAATTCTATAAGATCTAATTTAAAATTTGGAAGAGGTCACGGGCCAATTAATCACTTAAGTGCGATAAACATTAATAGGAAATATAGGTAATGAAGAATGTAGCTGTTGTGGGTTCTCAATGGGGCGACGAAGGAAAAGGAAAAATAGTTGACTGGCTGTCTAGTGAAGCAGATATCGTTATTCGTTTCCAAGGCGGACATAATGCAGGTCATACTTTAGTTATAGATGGAGTAACATATAAATTAAGACTTTTACCGTCTGGAATAGTAAGAAAAAATAAAATTTCAATTATAGGAAATGGCGTAGTAGTAGATCCCTGGGCTCTTTTGGAAGAAATTGAAGAAATTCAATCGAAGGGAATAAGAGTAGATGAGAATAATTTAATTTTATCTGAATCAGCAAATTTAATTTTACCTTTTCATAAAGAGATGGATGAAATAAGAGAAGACTCAGCAGGTAAAGCAAAGATAGGAACAACTCGAAGAGGCATCGGACCAGCTTATGAGGATAAAATCGGTAGAAGATCTATAAGGGTTATGGACTTGGTGTCAGAAAAAAATTTAGATCAAAGACTAGAAACAGTTTTGATTCACCATAATGCAATTCGAAAAGGATTAGGTAAAAAAATTTTTAAAAAGGACCGGTTAAAAAAAGATTTATTAAAAATAGCGCCAGAAATATTGAGATATTCTCAACCTGTATGGAAAAAAATTGATGAATTTAAAATTCAAGAAAAAAAAATATTATTTGAGGGTGCTCAAGGAATTTTATTAGATGTAGATCATGGCACCTATCCTTTTGTCACGTCTTCAAATACAGTGGCATCTTCTGCCGCAACTGGAACTGGATGTGGCATGAGTACAATTAACTATGTATTAGGTATCACTAAAGCTTATACTACGAGAGTAGGCGAGGGACCTTTTCCTACAGAGCTTAAAGATAAAACTGGAGAACTTTTGGGATTAAGAGGTAAAGAATTTGGCACTGTTACTAGTAGAAAAAGAAGATGTGGTTGGTTTGATGGTGTTCTGGTACGACAAACGATAAAAATTTCTGGAATAAATGGAATTGCATTAACAAAATTAGACGTTTTGGATGAGCTAGACGAGATAAAAGTTTGTATAAAATATGAACTAAATGGCAAAGAGATAGATTATCTGCCAGCTTCTGTAGAAGATCAAATGAAAGTTCAACCAATATATAAAAGTTTCAATGGGTGGAAAAGTGAGACAAAGGGAATTCGAAATATAGATAAATTACCAAAACCAGCGAAGAATTATATAGAATTTATAGAAAAATTTGTGGGTGCTAAGATTTCAAGTATATCCACAAGTCCAGAAAGAGACGATACAATTTTGTTATTAGACCCTTTCAAAAATTAATTAGATTGAAGTAAGTTTTTAGATTTAGAGGCATTAATCATAGACTTTTGTAATTTTTCAAACGCTTTTGTTTCTATTTGTCTTATTCTCTCTCTACTAATCTTAAATTTTTTACTTAATTGATCTAAAGTTTTAGGATTTTCAGTAAGTCTTCGAGACTCGAGAATTTCCTTCTCTCTTTTATTTAAAATATTTATTGATTTTTTTAATAATTCTTTTTTATCATTGTATTCTTGTTTCTGTGATATTAATAATTCTTGATCTAAGCTCTCGTCTACTAACCAGTCTTGCCACTCTTCTTTTTCACCATCTTTCAAAGGTGCGTTTAATGATTTTTCTTGACCCATCATTCTTCTATTCATATTTATTATCTCATCACTTTCGACATCTAATCTTTTAGAAATTTCTTCTACATGTTCACTTTTAAGATCACCCTCCTGATTAGGCGCTATTTGATTTTTTATTTTTTTCAAATTAAAAAATAATTTTTTTTGAGCCGTTGTCGTGCCCATTTTAACAAGACTCCAAGATCTTAAAACGTACTCTTGTATCGCCGCTTTAATCCACCACATTGCATATGTTGCTAATCTAAATCCTTTATCAGGATCAAACTTCTTAACTGCTTGCATTAAACCGATATTTCCTTCTGATATTAATTCATTTACAGGTAAACCATAACCTCTATAACCCATAGCAATTTTAGCTACAAGCCTAAGATGGCTAGTAACTAATTTGTGAGCCGCTTTTAAATTACCGTTGTCTTTCCAATTTTTTGCCAACATATATTCCTCTTCCGCATCCAGCATTGGAAACTTTTTTATTTGCGACAGGTAGAGAGATAACCCAGCTGAAGTTGGAGCTGGCAAACTACTTATATTATTTTTATTACTCATAAGTTTTAAATATATATTTAGATTAAGTTTTTCAACCGTTGTATTTATTAAGTAAATCAAGTAATTTTTGAAATTCAAACGGTACATTAACTGAAAAACTGACATTTTTTTTTTTTATAGGGTGATAAAACTCTAAAACTTTTGCATGAAGAGCCTGACCTTTAAAATTTTTAATTAAATTTTCTATATTTTTATCTATTTTTTTAAAAAGAATATTTTTTTTTCCGTATTTTTTGTCTCCTATTAAAGAGGTATTTTTAAATTTAAGATGTACTCTAATTTGATGTGTTCTTCCCGTTTCTAATTTAAAAGAGATGAAACTTAATTTAGGCAGGTATTTTGAACTATATACTTTTATTGTCTCATAGTTAGTCACAGCTCTTTTACCTTTTACATCGCTTACAGACATAAGCTGTCTGTTATTCTGACTTCTAGATATTAAAGTGTCAATTTTTCCTTGCAACGGTCTAATAACTCCCCATACTAAAGCCACATATTCTCTTTTAATAGTGTGATTACTAAACTGTTTACTTAGCTCGGAATGAACAAAATTGTTTTTTGCTACTACTAATAAACCGCTAGTATCTTTATCAATTCTATGCACTATACCCGGTCTATTATCGCCATTGTAATTAGATAAATATTTATACTTATAAATTAGACCATTGACTAAAGTTTGATTTTGATTTCCTGCTCCTGGATGAACAACTAATCCAGAAGGTTTATTTATAATTACTAAATCGTTGTCTTCGTAAATTATATTTAATTTAATATTTGAAGGAACAAGATCGCTTTTATTAGCCAACTCAACTTTAAAATGAATGGTATCTCCAATTTTAATTTTTTTAGCAGGAGAATTTTGTACTTTATCATTAATATAAACTTTACCAGATAGAATTAATTTTTTAATAACCGATCTAGTCAATTTTCTATTTTTTTTAGATATTGCTAAGTCTAAGCGTTTACCGGAATCTTCTTCTTTAACTAAAAATTTAACTATGTTATTACTCATAAATAATTAATTTGCGTTCGTAGCTCAACTGGATAGAGCGTCTGACTTCGGATCAGAAGGTTGAGGGTTCAAATCCTTCCGGGCGCACCAATTTGAGTTTAATTTTTTTTTCATTACGCAACTATATTTAATTTTTTTTTTATAATATTTACACTATTTTCAAATTCACTCCATCGCTTATCATATTGGTGAACTATTGAATACGGTTTACCTAAATCATTGATTAAGTAATTATCATTATTAAATTTAATTTTTTTTAAATGAAAAACCGTTGCAATTGGACCGGTGCTATTTTTATAAAAGTAAGTACCATTTATTAATTTTTTATGAGCAATATAATTTGCATGCCCTTGATCGCAACCTCTACCAGATTTATCTCTTCTAAAAGTTAGTAGATATTTCATTTTTTTTTTATATTTGTTCTCTTTTATTTGTTTAATTATTGTTTTAAGGTACTCTTTCATTTTTGTTTGATTTGCGATCACGGTCCCTGAGCAAAGAATTGTCTCATTAGCTAAGGAGTTAAGAATATTCTTACCGTAGGTTTTTTCTATCCAATTGGAATTAAATCTGCAATCCCCTATTTTTTTATCTTCTAAAAAAAAATTAATTTCACCTTTAAAACTTTCATTAAAGGGATCAGATTGAAAATAAATGTCTCTACAGTCACAACATAATACTTGATCACATTCTTTTTTATTTAAAAATTCTAAAAAAATTTCATATCTTCTTGATTGAATTTCATGTTTATGAAAATCTGCAACAACAAAATCACACTTATAACTTTCTAACTTTTTTATTAAATCTTTATCTTTTTTACCGATAACTAAACATATTTGTTGATTATAATAAGTTCTTAAACTTTTGATAAATAACTCAACTTGATTTAAGTCTAAGCCAAAAGCAGCAGTGAGAACAATATTTTTCATAGATCGAATCTAGATAATCCAACTCCTAAATTTTTCTTTATTATTAACAATATAATCTGGGAATTCACCATCCAATGAAATTCTTTTATAATCATAATTCCTGTCAAAAATATCCTGATTATTATTTATTTTTTCTTCAATATTTTTGATATCAGTATACTTTTCTTGATTGAATTCTTGATGAGAATAGGCCTTAATTTTTTTTGCGATATTTTCTGGAGTTTTCAAAAAACTAAAGTGCCAACCACCATTGTAAATTAATTGAGGTGTTTTTGGTTTATAAATTTTCCAAAAAGGTCTTGGTGAAGTTTTTATGTTTCTTAACCATTGAGGAGATCTTAATTTTTTTTTTTCACATATTTTGGTGCCACTCCAAAATGGTGAAGTTGCATTAAAGAGATTTAATTTTAATTGAAAATTTTTTAACATAAAACATGCATAATCATTTTTTTTTTTATCAAAAATATTAATTTTTTTTGGATCTGGGATTTCATCAATATCAGAGATCATAATAAGATCATTATCATCAAATTTTTCATAACCTCTTGATAAAGAATTTCTTTGGAATTGATCTCTTAAATGAGCAGATTCCCAATTTTTTTTAAATTTTGGAACTTTTACTGGGATATCATCGATTACCATATACTCTATTTTATTCTTAAACTTCTTAAAATTTCCCATATCAAAGTTTAATTTCTTATCATTTCCCATATGATCTTTAGTTCCTTCGGCAATTATAAATTTATCTACAGAATTATTTAAGGTGTTTAATCTTATGTCTAAAACTAAATCTTCATCAAAATACATAAAACAATCGATTAATTTCATTTTGAATTATTCTCCCATATTAATTAATGTTCCTCTATTTTGAGCTCCAAAATAAGATAGATAAAAAATAATAACTCCAAAACAGAAATATATAAACGAGATTGAAATGGCCATTAATATTTCATAGTAATTTATATTCCCATTAATTAATATACTTCTCATTTCTTCAAAAATATATACCAAAGGTAAAAGCTTAGAAGTTAATTGTAACCAATCGGGTAGAATCTCTATTGGATAATAAATACATCCCAGTGGGGCTAAAAAAAATAAACTTGCCCAAGCAATATTTTCAAAAGATGGTCCAAATCTAATTAGACCAGATGTTACTAATAATCCCAAGGTAATTCCAAATAAATATAAACTTAGTAGTAAAAAAAGTAGTGGAGGTCCGAGTTTAAAAATTGAAACACCAAACAATGGAATAGCGACAAGAACTGCTGGAATTAAACCTATTAATGTTCTTATGATTGCAGTTAATGTTAATGCAGTTATAATTTCACTAATTTTTATTGGCGCAATGAACAAATTTGTAAAGTTTCTACTCCAAATCTCCTCCAAAAACATCATGTTATAACTAATACTCGATCTGAATAAGAAATCATAAAGTATAGCAGCTGTTAAAATTATTCCCACGGTATTACTATAATAACTTGAGGTTATTGTAAAAAATTTTGATATAAAACCCCATAAAAAAACTTGTATTGATGGCCAGTAAATTAAATCTAAAATTCTTGGAAAAGAACTTTTTATTAAATAAAGGTGCCTTAAACTAAGACCATAAATCTTACCCCAATTCATTATTTTTACTCCTTGCAATTTTTAAAAAGGTTTCTTCTAAATTTTTTCTTCCATGTTTTGCTATTAAATCAGCACATGTTCCTCTATCTACAATTGAACCAGCTTTCATCATTATCACTTCATCACATAATCTTTCTACTTCTCTCATATTGTGAGAAGCAAGAAGTATTGTAATCTCATTATTAGATTTATAGCTTTCCAAATAATTTCTAACAAAATCACCTATATCAGGATCAAGACTTGCAGTAGGTTCATCAAGAAAAAGAATTTTTGGCTTATTTATCAAAGATTTTGCTAATGAAACTCTATTTTTTTGACCAGATGATAATTCACCAGCTTTTTTATCTAAGAACGAAATAAGTTCAAGGTCATTAGATACTTCATCAATTCTCTCAAAAATTTTTTTTACACCGTACAATCTTGCGTAAACTTCTAAATTTTGTCTCACGGATAATTTTTTTGGTAATTCAATATACGGGGAAGCAAAATTCATCATACTTAACACTTCAGTTCTATCAATTTTATTTAAATTTTTCCCATCCAATAGTATCTTTCCATCACTTGGTTTAATTAGATTTAACATCATACCAATTGTTGTTGTTTTTCCACAGCCGTTTGGACCTAGTAAGCCTAAAGTGTGATTCTTTTTTATTGTAAAATTTACACTTTTTACAGCATTGGTATTTTTAAAACTTTTAGATAAATTTATAACTTCAATCATTTTAAGTTAGCTGCATGTTTTAATCTATCATTTATTGCCACACCTAAACCAAAATTAGGAATTTTTACAACATGTATTTTTTTATAACCTTTTTTTTTAATTATTCTGAGAATTTTATAAAGATTTTTTGCGGCTTCGTTTAAATTGGAATTTCTGCTTAAGTTAAAAGTGTGTTTTTTATTTTTGACGGATTTTCCAAATGTAATAAGCGCACAACCCCTCGAAATATTCTTTTGATTTAACTTTACCGGAATTCCTGGAGAGTAATGAGTTTTCATCATTCCCGGAGATTTTAAATATTTTATTTTTCTGATATTAGTGACTCGTTTATTTAATGTTTTAGAGATAAAATTTCTATCTACAAATCCTGGTCTTAGAATTTTTATTTTATTAGTTAAGTCAATAACAGTGGACTCAACGCCAATTTTTGTTTTACCGCCATCTACGATTAGATCAACTTTTTTTCCAAATTCATCAAAAACATCCAAGGCTGACACAGGACTGATACTTCTTGAGAGATTTGCACTTGGCATTGCGAGTGGAAAACTTAATTTCTTTAAAATTTTTCTTATAATTTTGTTTTTGGGAAATCTGATAGCTATCGTTTTTAATTTTGAGGTGGCAAGGGAACAAACTTTCGAATTTAATTTTCTTTTCATAATAAATGTTAATGGTCCAGGACAGACTTTCCTATACAATTTAAAAAATTCTTCTGAGGTGTAAACATCTCTTTCTGCTGACTTGTAATCATAGTAATGAATAATTAATGGATTTGATTTTGGTCTTTTTTTTAGTTTATATATCTTATTAATTGCATTTTTAGAATAAGCATTGCCTCCCAGACCATAGACAGTTTCTGTTGGTAAACCTAAAATTTTATTACTTTTTAAATTTTGTAATATTTTTTTTAAACTAAAGTTGTTAAATCTAATTATATTTGAATAGATATTTTTCATAATGTTACTATTATATAAATAATGAAAAATGAAAATATTCCAGCTGATATCAAAAGTAAATCCATAAAAGAGGCTAGGGACGAAATTAATGAAATTTTATCAAAATTAGAAAAAAATGACGCAGATTTAGAGGCATCAGCGAAAGATTATGAGAGATTAATAAAGCTTAATAGGTATGTCGATTTGTTATTTAAAGAAAAATTTAAAAATATTAATAAAAAAATTAAAGAATGATTAAAAAAAAATTATTTAATAACGGAAAAAAAGTAGATTTTTTTTTAAAAAAATATTTTTCTTCTCAAAAAAATACAAATTTAATTTCTCCAATGAAATATGGTGTATTGTCTGGGGGTAAAAAAATAAGATCATCTATTATAATAAATGCTGGGAAACTTTTTAATCTAAAATTTCAAGAGCTTATTAATGTATGTGTAGCAGTTGAGTGTATACATTCTTATTCCTTAATACATGACGATCTTCCATGTATGGATAACGACAAGATAAGAAGAGGAAAACCAACAACTCATATAAAATTTGGAGAGTCAACCGCTGTTCTGGCCGGTAACTCACTTTTGACTTTGGCTTTTGAAACGATTGCAGATAAAAAATTTAAAATTAAGAATAAATCCAAAATAGATTTAATTAAGAACTTGGCTTTGTGTTCAGGACACTCTGGTATCGCTGGTGGTCAAGAATTAGATCTTAAATATGAAAAGAAGAAAAAAAATTTACTTAATGTAATAGATATGCAAAAAAAAAAGACTGGAAAACTATTCAGTTTTTGCTTTTATTCAGTTGGCTCAATAGCAGATAGAAAAATTTCTGAAAAGCGTAAGTTAGGAATAATAGGTGAAGATATCGGACTACTTTTTCAAATAAGGGATGATTTTCTAGATATCACAGGAAAAAAAAAAACGACCGGTAAAAACGTAAATAAAGATAATAAAAAAGGTAAATCTACATTGATAAATTTATTAGGATACGAAAAAACTGAAAATTATGCTAATAATTTAAAAAAAGATATAATATTACGATTAAACAAGTATGGAAAAAAAGCAAAAGATCTTATTGAGGTTGTAGAATTTATTTACAATAGAAAATATTAAAATGGATAAACTTTTAGATAAAATTAACTATCCTTCAGATTTGAGAAAATTGAGTAAAGATAAATTATCTCAGGTAGCTGAGGAGCTTAGAAATGAATTAATTGAGGTTGTTTCCGAAACTGGTGGTCATCTTGGAGCAGGATTAGGAGTTATCGAATTAACTATAGCATTACACTATGTCTTTAATACACCTATAGACAAACTTGTTTGGGATGTTAGCCATCAGTGTTATCCGCATAAAATAATTACTGGTAGAAAAAAATATATTAAAACTTTACGTAAGGGCGGCGGCTTGTCAGGCTTTACTAAAAGAAGTGAGAGCGAATATGACCCTTTCGGTGCAGCCCACAGCTCAACGTCAATATCTGCAACTTTAGGAATGTCCGTTGCTAAGAAATTATCAAACGATAAAAATAATGTTATTGCAGTTATTGGTGATGGTGCCATGAGCGCCGGCATGGCATATGAAGCGATGAATAATGCAGGAGCCTTAAAGTCCAAGTTAATTGTGATTTTAAATGATAATGATATGTCAATAGCTAAACCAGTTGGTGCTATGAGTAAATATTTAGCAAAACTCTTATCAGGCAAAATTTATTTTAGCTTTAGGGAAACTATAAAACTGATAACTTCCGCGTTTTCCAAAAGATTTAGTAAGAAAGCAGGAAAAGCCGAAGATATTCTAAGAGGAATAGTAACAGGCGGAACTCTGTTTAGCGAATTGGGTTTTTATTATATTGGCCCAATCGATGGTCACGATATTGATCATTTAGTTCAAATACTTGAAAATGTTAAAAGCTCAAATCATCAGGGCCCAATATTGATACACGCTGTTACAAAAAAAGGTAAAGGTTATAAACCCGCAGAGGACTCAGGCGATAAATTCCATGGTGTTTCAAAATTTAACGTTGCAACTGGTAAACAAAATAAGTCTATAACTAACAAGCCGAGTTATACAAAGGTATTTGCTGAAACATTGATCAAGCATGCCGAAAGAGATACAAAAATTGTTGGTATTACTGGTGCAATGCCATCTGGAACTGGAATGAATTTATTCGAAAAAAAATTTCCAGATAGGATGTTTGATGTTGGAATAGCAGAGCAACACGCAGTAACTTTTGCCGCTGGCTTAGCTACAGAAGGGTACAAACCATTTGCAGCGATTTACTCAACTTTTTTACAAAGAGCGTATGACCAAGTTGTCCACGATGTTGCACTGCAGTCATTACCAGTACGTTTTGCTATTGATAGAGCTGGACTGGTAGGTGCTGACGGTCCTACTCATGCAGGTTCTTTTGATATAACTTATTTGTCAACATTACCAAATTTTGTAGTAATGGCTGCAAGTGATGAAGCTGAATTAGTAAAAATGATTAATACATCTGTAACAATAAATGATAAACCATCTGCTTTTCGTTATCCAAGAGGCAATGGCACAGGAGTGAAATTACCTGAAATAAATGAAATTTTAGAAATTGGAAAAGGAAAAACAATTATCGAGGGGAAAAAAGTAGCTATTGTAAATTTTGGGGCTAGATTACAAGAATGCATAATTGCATCTGAGGGATTAAAGAAAAAAGGAATTAGTATATCTATAGTTGATGCAAGATTTGCAAAACCTCTTGATGAAAAACTATTAATGGAAATAGCTGCAAACCATGAGTTAATTTTGACTATCGAAGAGGGCTCTATAGGAGGTTTTAGTTCTCATGTTTCTCAATTATATTCTGAGAGAGGTGTATTCGATAAAGGCATTAAATTTAGGTCTATGAATTTGCCAGATATTTTTATTGACCAGGATACACCAGATAATATGTATAGAAAAGCTGGTCTAGACTCCGAGGGTATCATCGAAAAAATTAATAATGCATTGGGATCAAATATAATTTTAGCAAAAAATAAAAATAAAATTTAATTTATCCACACTGGGCTCTATTTAATAAATAGTGATCTAATAGTACACATGCAACCATAGCTTCTCCTATTGGAACAGCTCTTATACCAACACAGGGATCATGACGACCTCTCACAGATATATTAGTGTTTTTTCCCAGCTTTGTAATTGTTTTTCGACTAGTAATTATTGAAGAAGTAGGTTTTACTGCAAATGAAGAAATTATTTCTTGTCCTGAGGATATCCCGCCTAAAATTCCACCAGCATTATTAGTTTTAAATTTTGCTTTACCAAACTTTCCTCTAATCTCATCAGAGTTTTCTTCTCCTGTCAAACTTGCGGAATTCATCCCTGCTCCTATGTTTACTCCCTTAACAGCATTTATACTCATGAGGGCAGAGGCGATATCTGCATCTAATTTAGAATAAATTGGAGCTCCCAAACCAGTTGGTAAGCCCGACGCTCTAATTTCAATAACTGCTCCACATGATGATCCAGATTTTCTAATCGACATTAAATATTTTTCCCACATGCCAACAGATTTTTTATCAGGACAAAAAAACGGATTTTTTCTTATTTCATTGTCTTTCCAGTTTGATTTATCACAAACTAACTTTCCGAGTTGAGTTACAGCTCCTATCAATCTAAAATTTTTACCAATAAGATTTTTTAAAATAATTTTGGCCACAGCGCCAGCGGCTACTCTTGAAGCAGTTTCTCTAGCTGATTGTCTGCCTCCTCCTCTAAAATCTCGTATACCATACTTTTTAAAGTAGGTGTAATCTGCATGCCCAGGTCTAAATTTATCTTTAATTGATTCATAATCTCTTGATCTTTTATCTTCATTATGAATAATTATTGAAATAGGCGTACCTGTAGTTTTTCCGTTAAATGTGCCTGATAAAATGATAACTTTATCCTTCTCTTTCCTTTGAGTTGTAAATTTCGACTGGCCTGGCCTTCTTCTGTTCATATCATATTGAATTTCTTTCTCAGAAATTGGTATATTTGGGGGACATCCGTCAATAACACAACCTATAGCAGGTCCATGCGACTCTCCCCAGGTAGTAAATCTAAAAATTTTACCAAATGTATTAAAAGACATAATTATTTAATGTATAAATTATTTTAAAGAAATTATGAATCAAAAAAATGGCAAAAATTCACTTGGATTAGATAAATCTTTTGAAGATTTAGATAATCCCATAGATTTGTTTAAAAAATGGTTCAAGAAAGCAGAAGAAACAGAAATTAATGAACCTAATGCACTAGCATTAAGCACTTCTAATAAAAAAAATGAACCAAGCGTCAGAATGGTTTTACTCAAAGGTCTTAGCGAAAAAGGTTTCGTTTTTTATACAAACCTTAGTAGTAGAAAAAGTAATGACCTTAAAGAAAATAAATTTGCCTCAATGTGCTTTCACTGGAAAAGTATCAGAAGACAAATTAGAATTTCTGGACATGCAGAACAAGTTCCCGATGATGAGGCAAATCAATATTATCAATCTAGACCGTACAAAAACAAGATTGGGGCTTGGGCATCTTCACAATCTTCTAAGATGGAAAGTAGAGGAGACTTATTAGAAAGAGTAAAAAATTTTGAAAAAAAATATCCTGACAAAAATAATGTTCCTCGACCCAGTCATTGGTCTGGATGGAGACTTATACCAAAAGAAATTGAATTTTGGCTAGATGGTGAAGGAAGAATTCATGAAAGATTAATATATGTTAGACGTAATGATGGGGGTTGGATTAAAAATCTTTTATATCCTTAGTAAGGTCTTTTAAGACTAAAGCTAGTAAGACTTTGTAAAGTTTCTTTTTCTTTACTATCATGTAAAATTGCTAAAGCATCTCTAGAAACATTAACAAAATATTCTGCTCTTTTTAAACTTTCATCTATAGCATTGTACTTATAAATTAAATTTAAGACATCATTAAAGTCTTTTTGATTTCTTTTTGAGTTCTTAAAAACTTTGCATAAGAAATTTCTTTCATCAGACCTTGCTCTTTGATAAGTAATAATTAGTGGAAAAGTTGTTTTCCCTTCAAAAAAATCTTTACCTATCTCTTTTCCAAAAATAGACTCTTTTGCATAATAATCTAAAGCATCATCAGCTATTTGAAAAGCAAGACCTAGGTTTTTACCATAAGACTCTAATGCATCTTTTTCTTTTTCACTACTTCCAGAAATACATGCGCCGGTCCTAGCTGCTGCAGAAAACAAAGCAGCCGTTTTCAAGTTAATTATTTTTAAATAAGTTTCCTCAAGTAAGTCTACTTCATTTTTGTGTTGTAATTGTAATACCTCACCTTGAGCGATACGAGACGAAGTAGAAGATAAAAGTTTTAATATCTCAAGGTCACCGTCCTCAACCATAATTTCAAAACATCTACTTAACAAGTAATCACCAACTAATATTGATGACTGATTACCCCAAATTGAGTTAGCTGTTTTATATCCTCTTCTCAAATTACTTTGATCCAAGACATCGTCATGAAGTAAAGTCGCTGAATGAATCATTTCTACACAAGCAGCCATATTAACATCTCTTTTCCCAAGTTCGTATCCGCATAATTTTGCTGAACCCAGGGTGATTAAAGCTCTTAATCTTTTCCCTCCAGATTTTAAATGATGATCACTCATTTTATGTATAAGTTCAACGTTACTTTTAAGCTTTACTCTAATCAAATCTTCAACCTTAATAAGCTTATTACCAACAAGATTTTTTAAATCTGTATATGCAGAATTTGCTGTTTTTTTTAAAGGTACTACTAATCCCATAACTATACTTACAATTGTTTTATTTAATAACAAAATTTTAATTCATTCCCTGGTGACGCACCTTGAATGCAACTATAAGTAGCGTATAAATTAATTAAATTTTTTTACTGTTGTTGATATAAGAGTATAAATTATAAATATGTTCTCAATTTTAAAAAAAAAAATAGTTATACCCCATATTAGACTATCTGGTGTAATTGGTAACGTAGGCAGATTTAAACAAGGAATAGATTTTTCTGGTCAACAAGACATTATAAAAAAAGCTTTTGATTATAAAAAATCTAAAATTATTGCTATATCAATTAACTCTCCGGGCGGTTCGCCAGTACAGTCACATTTAATATATAGTTATATCCGTCAATTAGCTGATAAAAAGAAAACAAAAGTTCTAGTTTTTGCAGAAGACGTTGCTGCTTCAGGTGGGTACTTTATTTCATGTGCTGGAGATGAGATTTATGCCAATGCTAGCTCAATAATTGGCTCAATAGGTGTAATATCTGCATCATTTGGTTTTAAAGATTTGATAAAAAAAATTGGTGTTGAAAGAAGAATTTATACTGCCGGAAAAAATAAAAGCACATTAGATCCTTTTGTAGATGAGAAAGGTGAGGACGTAGAAAGATTAAAAAATATTCAATTAGATTTACATAAAAATTTTATAAATATTGTAAAAACAAGCAGAGGATCTAAACTTAAAGATCCAGAAAAAAATAATATTTTTACAGGAGAGTTTTGGGCAGGAGAAAAAGCTCTTGAATTAGGGTTAATAGACGGTATTGGAAATGCAGAGCAAATCCTTAGAAAAAAATTTGGAGAAAAAATTATAATAAAAAGATTTGAAAAACAAAAAGGTTTCCTAGCTAAAAAACTATCATCATCGCTGGAAAACCAAATAGAAAATATTTTAGACAAAGTAGAAGAAAAAGCATTATGGAATAAATTTGGTTTATAGATGTCTTTAAAAAAAAAAATTAAATTTACATTTCAAGATATTATCTTAAACCTTCAAATATTCTGGAGTAAACAAGGATGTATTATTCTTCAACCTTATGATGTTGAGGTAGGCGCAGGAACATTTCACCCAGCTACAACTCTAAGATCTCTTGGCCCAAAATCTTGGAGAGCCGCTTACGTTCAACCTTCTAGAAGGCCAACTGACGGTAGATATGGTGAAAATCCAAATAGACTTCAACATTATTATCAATTTCAGGTAATCATAAAACCCTCGCCAGATAATATTAAACTATTATATTTAAAAAGTCTTAAAGCTATAGGTATCGACACTAATGATCACGATATAAGATTTATAGAGGATGATTGGGAAAGTCCAACTTTAGGTGCAGCAGGATTAGGTTGGGAAGTTTGGTGTGACGGAATGGAAATAACTCAATTTACTTATTTTCAGCAAATGGCAGGTATTGAGTGTAAGCCTGTTCCTGTAGAAATAACTTATGGACTAGAAAGATTATGTATGTTTGTTCAAGAAAAGAATAATGTATTTGAATTAGACTGGAATAATAATGGTGTGAAATACAAAGAAATTTTCTTACAATCTGAAAAAGAATTCTCAAAGTATAATTTCGAATTAGCAAATACTGAAACTTTGCAAAAAAATTTTGAATTTGCAGAAAATGAATGCGTTTCTTTGTTAAAAAATAGATTACCATTAGCAGCCTATGATCAATGTCTCAAAGCTAGTCATATATTTAATCTGTTAGACTCAAGGGGAGTAATTGGAGTTGCAGAAAGAACAAGTTATATTAATAGAATAAGAGAATTAGCTAAAAATACAGGAACAATTTGGTTAGACTCCCAAAAATAAAATGGCCGAATTATTAATAGAATTATTTTCAGAGGAAATCCCGTCAAATTTACAAATTAATGCTAGGAAAGATTTATTCTCAAATTTTGAAAATTTAATGAAAAAGTACCATGTGACTTTTAACAAAATTACCGTTCAATCATCACCTACAAGATTAGTGTTAATTATAACTGGTTTACCAACCGAAGTAGTAATACCTTCTAGAGAAATTAAAGGTCCTAGAACAAATATTTCAAATGAAATTTTAGATAAATTTCTCTTATCTCACAAAGCTCAAAAAAAAGAAATCTACATTAAAGAAGTCGATAAACAAAAATTTAACTTTATTAAAATTAGCTCAAAAAAAATCTACACTGAGAATATATTAAAAGAAAATATACCTAAAATTTTAAGTGAAATAAGTTGGAAAAAATCAATGAAATGGTCAAATTATTCTTTAGTTTGGGGAAGACCTTTAAGATCAATATTATCAATTTTTAATAATAAACATTTAAAATTTTCTTATTATCATCTTAAAAGTTCTAATATTATATCATGCATAAATGATTTAAAAGAGGTTAGAAAAAGCATTAACTCACTTAAAGATTATAAATCAACTCTAGAAAAAAATGATATCATAGTAGATCACGAGCAGAGAAAAAATATAATTCAAAAAGAAATTGATAAAATTTGTAAGTCTAAAAGTTTATTTCAAGACAAAGATGAAAAACTTTTAAATGAAATTTCAAATATCGTTGAAAAACCCTACATTATTTTTATAAATTTCAATAAAGACTATCTATCAATTCCTAAGGAAATTATAATATCTACTTTAAAAGTTAACCAAAAATATATTCCTTTATTTGATAAAAATAAAGATCTTACAAATAATTTTATTGTTGTTTCTAATAAAAGAGACAGAAAAAATTTTATAAAAATTGGAAATAAAAGAGTGGTAGAAGCTAGATTATCTGATGCTAAATTTTTTTGGGAAAGAGATAAATCAAAAAACTTAATTAAACAAATCAATAAATTGAAAAAAATAGCTTTTTTCGATCGTATAGGAACATTGTATGACAAAACTCAAAGACTTAGAAAACTTGCAGGTTATTTATCTGACGATATGAAAATTAACAAAGAAAAAGCCGAAGTAGCTGCATCAATTTCTAAATCTGACTTATGTTCGGATTTAGTCGTAGAATTTCCTGAGCTGCAAGGGAAAATGGGCGAGTACTTTGCTTTTAAACAAGGTTTTGATGCTGACGTCGCAATGGCTGTTAGTGAACATTATTTGCCTATCGGATTTAATACACCAATTCCCAAAAAACCTATAAGCACTTGTGTGTCTATAGTTGACAAAATAGACAATTTAACTGGTTTTTTCTCAATAAATGAAAAACCAACAAGTTCAAAAGACCCATTTGGTTTAAGAAGATCAGCTATAGGCCTTTTAAGAATAATAATTGAAAACAAAGTTTCCTTAAGACTACAAGATCTTATAAGTTACAACCTTAGATTATATGGTGAGCAAAATTTTGTGTCGCAAAATAAAAATATTACTAAGGACTTACTTGATTTTTTAAAAGATAGAATGCGTAATATTTTAAAAGAAAAAAAAATTAAGCAGGATATTATCGAGGCCTCACTAAGCTCACATCACGGTGACAATTTTTTAGATTTATATAACAAAAATTTTTTAATGAATAAATATATCAATAAAGAGACAGGAAAAAATGCTGTAAGCTCGTATAAAAGAGCATTTAATATTATTAATAAAGAAAAAAATGATCTAAAAGGAAGGCCTGATGAAATACTATTTAGAAAAGACGAGGAAAGAAACTTATTCTCTAAAATATGTGAAATTAGAGAAGAATTAGTTTCAAAAAATAATATAAAAGATTATGAGAGTTTGTTTGAAAGTTTCTCAGAAATTAAATTATTAACAGATCACTTTTTCGATAATGTGGTAGTAAATGATGATAACAATGATATTAAAAATAATAGGTTGCAATTATTAAAAATGTTTTGTGATACATTCAATAATTTTATAAATTTTTCAAAATTAGAGGGAACCTCATGAAGAAGTTAATCTTCAATTTTTATAATAAATTTCCAACTAAAAACAAGAAATACAAAAAAAATATTTTAGGTGGGAAAGGCAGTAACCTTTCCGAAATGGTTAGACTTGGTCTGCCCGTGCCACCTGGCTTCACAATATCAACGAAGGTATGTGATATTTTTTTCTCTAACAATAATAAATTATCTAAAAAATTAATAAATGAAATCTTTAAAGAACTTGAAAGAATTGAGAAAATAACTAATAAAAAATTTGGAAGTAAACAGAACCCATTATTAGTTTCAGTAAGATCAGGAGCCAGAGTTTCAATGCCTGGAATGATGGATACAATTTTAAATTTAGGTTTAAACGATAACACTACAAATGCCATAGCAAAAAAAACCAATAATCCTAGATTTGCAAATGATAGCTACAGAAGATTTATTCAGATGTATAGCAATGTGGTTTTAGGATTAGAAAGCCACCTTTTCGAAGAAATGATTGATAATTATAAACTTACCAAAGGTGTGTTAACTGATACAGATTTAGATGCAAAAGATTGGGAAGGATTAATACAAAATTTTAAAGATTTGGTAAAAGTTAAAACAAAAAAAGATTTCCCTCAAAATGTTAAGGAACAATTAATAGGAGCAATTTACTCCGTTTTTACATCCTGGCAAAGTCAAAGAGCAAAAACCTACAGAAAAATTAATCAAATTCCAGATAATTGGGGTACTGCAGTTAATATACAATCCATGGTATTTGGGAACATGGGAGAAGATTGTGCAACTGGTGTTGCTTTTACGAGAAATCCCTCAACAGGAGAGAATGTTTTTTTTGGAGAATATCTAATCAATGCACAAGGCGAGGACGTTGTAGCTGGAACAAGAACTCCAAATTATATTTCTCTGAAAGCTAAAAAAGAGGCTAAGTCTAGCTCTTCATCTTTGGAAGAAAGGATGCCCAAAGTTTACGGTCAATTAAAAAAAGTGTTTTTAACTTTAGAAAAACATTATAAAGATATGCAGGACATAGAGTTCACAATAGAAAATAATAAACTTTGGATGCTTCAAACAAGATCAGGAAAAAGAACTGCAAAAGCTGCGATTAAAATTGCAGTGGATATGGTTAAAGAAAAATTAATTTCAAAAAAAGAAGCAATTAAAAGAATTGACCCAAATACTTTGGATACTTTA
>MDSZ01092486.1_pt1 | contig 22753 bp, 17 predicted proteins | sample 811201 | NCBI WGS metagenome assembly MDSZ01 (sample SAMN05326647, study PRJNA326480) | marine metagenome | isolation source: seawater | place: Indian Ocean: North | collected 2010 | reverse complement strand
AGATTATGATAATCTTCAAAATTTTTTAGAACACGTTGCTCTAGCTACATCGATTGATCAAGAGTGGGAAGGTGCTAAAATTAACTTAATGACAATGCATGCTGCTAAAGGACTAGAATTTGAAGTTGTTTTTCTTCCTGGTTGGGAAGAAGGTTTATTTCCCCATCAGAAATCTCTTGAAGAGAAAGGAGATTTTGCTTTAGAAGAAGAACGAAGACTTGCTTACGTTGGAATTACGAGAGCTAAGAAAGAAGCTTACTTATCTTTTGCAATGAAAAGAGCTTACCATGGTGATTGGATGGACACTCTTCCCTCTAGGTTTATAAATGAAATACCAGACGAAAGTGTCGAAAAAAATGAAATTAATTTCCAACAGGTAGAGGACTTTGAATTTAATCAAGATTTATCCATAGATGTTGAAGGTGAGTATAGAAGCCCCGGATGGGACAGATATAGAAAAAATAAAATGTTAAAATGGAAAAAATAAAAAAATTAAGACAGATTATCAAAAAAAATCAGATAGATGGTTACATAATTTCAAAAAATGATGAATTTTTTGAAGAATATACACCAGATGATAAAGATAGATTAAAATTTATATCTAATTTTTCAGGTTCATATGGCTTCGCATTAGTCCTAAAAAATATGAATTATCTATTTGTCGATGGCAGATATACATTACAAGCAAATAATCAAAGTGGGAAGTATTTCAAAGTTGTAACCATTCCAGCTAAAATGCCCAAAGATATTCTTAAAAACAAAAAATTAATAATTGGATTTGATCCAAAATTATTTACTAAAAAAACTTTAGATATATTTTTTAAAAATAATAGTTGTAAATTTAAACCATTTAGAAGTAATTTTATTGATGAAATTTGGAATAGAAAAATTAAAAAGAATAAAAATAATTTTTATTGTTTGTCAGCAAAATCAGCAAGTAATCATTTCAAATTTAAGATAAATAAGGTGATAAGTTACATAAAGAAAAGAAATGTAGACTATCATTTTATTTCTGCGAGTGAAAATAGTGCTTGGTTGCTTAATATAAGAGGAAGTGATACGAATTATACTCCTCTTCCTTATTGCAAAATTCTAATTAGTAAAAATAAAAACATTAAATTATTTTGTAATTTAGAAAAAATTACTCCATCATTTAGAAGAAATTTTAAAAATATTCAATTTTTAGATATAAGCTCAACAAGTAAAATTCTCTCTCAAATAAATGATAAAAGATTTATTATTGATAAAAGTACTTGTTCCTTTTTATACGAAAATATAATTTTTAAGAATAATATAATATTGGATATTTCTGATCCTATCTACGAATTCAAATCAATAAAAAATATAAAAGAAATAAAAAATATTGAAAAGGCACATATTTACGATGGTGTTGCTTTAACAAAGTATCTTTTTTGGATTAAAAATAACTTTGAAAAGAAAAAAATTACTGAAATTAGTGCTTCACAAAAATTATATTCTTTTAGAAAATTAAATAAAAAATTCAAGTTCTCAAGTTTCCCAACAATCTCAGGAACTGGACCTAATGGTGCAATAATTCATTATAAAGCTACAAATGAAACTAATCGAGTTTTAAAAAAAGGTGACATTTATCTTGTAGATTCTGGTGGTCAATACGAATTTGGAACAACAGACGTGACACGAACTATTTCTCTAAAAAATTCAAATAAAAGAGTGAAAAATATTTTTACAAGAGTCTTAAAAGGACATATTGCTGTCTCAACTTCAAAATTAAATAAGAATTCTTGCGGCGCTTTGATTGATAAAAAAGCGAGAAAATATTTAAATCAAGTTGGATTGGACTACTCTCATGGAACTGGACATGGGGTTGGATATTTTCTTAATGTTCATGAAGGCCCACACGCAATTTCTAAAAATAATAAAATAAAATTTAAAGAAGGTATGATAGTTTCAAACGAACCTGGATACTATGAAAAAAACAAATTTGGTATAAGAATTGAAAATTTGATCTATGTTAAAAAGAAGAAAAAAAAGACGTATTTCAAAAATTTGACAATGGCTCCAATTGAAAAAGAGTTAATTAATATAAAGATGTTAAATAGTAATGAAAAGAAATGGCTAAATGATTATCATAGAGAAGTTTACGGTAACCTTAAAAGTTCGATGAGTAAAAAAGAAGTTAAGGAACTAAAATTAGCTTGCTCAGCTATTTAAAATTTTATTCCACTCTTTTTCTAAAATTATCTTTATATTTAATTCCTTCGCTTTGCTAATTTTTTTTTTTGTAGGTTTACTGTTTCCAACAACTAAAAAGTCTAATTTTTTTGAGACTACACTTAATACTTTTCCACCATTATTTTCTACTATAGATTTTGCTTCAGATCTGCTCATATTTTGGAAGCCCCCAGTAAACATAATCTTTTTATTTGGAAATTTACCATTTTTTTTTAGTTCAAAGTTGAAAATTTCTAACTTATTGACTAAATTTTGAATAATCTTAATATTTTTTTTGTTTGAAAAGAAACTATCGATTGATTTTACCTGCGTGCTACCAATCCCGTCAAGATCTTCAAGATTTTTGAGTATCTTAATTTTTTCATTTTTGTTAAATAAATTTGAAAATTTTTCAATTGATTGAAAATAGTCTGCTAATGTTTTTGCATTTTCTTGTCCTATATGTCTTATGCCAATTGAAAAAATAAATCTATCTAAAGCAATTTTTTTTGATTTATCGATCGCTTTTTTTAAGTTGTTTACAGATAATTGACCCCATCCATCTAGTTGATTTATTTTTTTAAAATCTAATTCAAAGATATCTGATGGCTCTTTGATAAAATTAAGATTCCAAAATTGATCAATTACTTTTTTTCCTAAACCATCTATGTTAAACGCTTCTTTTGATACAATATGCTTCAGTTTTTCTCTCGCTATAAAATCACATTCATATCCTTTAGTGCATCTTCTTACAGCATCTTCTTTTTTAGTGCTTTTACTAATTTCTTTTTTAGTTTCTGCTCCACACAAACATTTATTAGGAAAAATAAATTTTTTACTTTTTTTATCTCTTTTAGAAATATCAACTTTAACAACTTGTGGAATTACGTCACCTGCTCTTTGAATTTGTATAGTATCTCCTATCCTTATGTCTTTTCGATTAATTTCATCTTCATTGTGTAAGGTTGCATTAGAAACTACAACACCACCAACAGTTACGGGCTCAACCTTGGCGACTGGGGTAATTGCGCCGGTTCGGCCAACTTGAATGGAGATATTTCTTACTCTAGTAAATGCCTTTTCGGCTGAAAATTTATATGCTGTTGCCCATCTAGGTGAGTTTGAAGTGCTTCCTAGTCTAGTCTGTAAGTTTAAATCATTAACTTTAAAAACTAGACCATCGATATCATAATCTAATCCGGATCTCATGGAGTCAATGTAATTATGTCTACTCTCTATTTCATTAATATCTTTAACCACTCTTGTTAAAGGATTTGTTTTAAATCCCCAACTAGAAATTTTTTCTAAAAACTCATTTTGTTTCGAAAATTCCATTGGTTCAATTAATCCGAAACCATAAGCAAAATACTGTAGAGGTATTTTTGCTGTATCGTAAGGATTTTTTTGTCTTAAAGATCCACCTGCAGCATTTCTTGGATTTGCGAATTTATTTTTTAAATTTTCAAAATCTTTTTTACCTATAAAAATCTCACATCTTATCTCTATTACTCTCGGTATTTTTTTATCTTTAATTTTTTTTGGAACTGATGAAATAGTCTCAATATTAGCTAAAATATCTTCACCAGTCGTACCGTCACCTCGAGATAATCCTTTTGTTAAAACTCCATTCTCATAAATAAGTGAGGCAGAAATACCATCAATTTTAGGTTCGCTTGAAAGTTCGATTGTTTCATTGTTTAAATTCAAAAAATTGTTTATTTTTTTGAGAAAATCAATCATATCGTTCTTGCTAAATGCATTTGATAGAGAAAGCATGGGTTTTAAATGTTTAATTTTTTTAAATTTATTTGTAGGTGGAGATCCAACGATATTATTCAATAAATTTAATCTTTTTAAAAATTTGTTATTCTTTTCTAAAATTAAAATATCTTTTTTTAATTCATCATAATTAGCATCTGAGATTATTGGTTTATCTTGATTAAAATAAAGGTCGTTGTGTTTTTTAATTTCTTCGATTTTTTTTTTAAAATTTTTTTCTATCTCTTTTTTATTCATTTTTTAAAGACTATTTTATTTTTTTAATGATTCTTTTAATAAAATTTTCATCTTTTTTAACATTATTTTTTTTTATGAATTTATAATCTTTATTTAAAACTTTGTAGGATTGTTTATACCACTCACTCGAATTATAATTATAGCCAAGAATATTCGCATATTTTTTTGCCTCACTTTCAAAACCTATAAAGTAGTTAATTTCTACTAATCTATGTAACGCTTCTTCAATAAAAATTGTTTGATCGTAGTCCTTAACAATAATTTTCAATCTATTGATTGCGGGGATCCATTTTTTTACAGATATATAATATCTGGCTATGTATAGTTCTTTTGCAGCAATTTGGTTAATAATCAAATCTCTTTTAAATTTTAAATCAATTGCATATTCAGAGTCAGGGTACTCTTTTAAAAAAAAATCAATTTTATTTTTTGTTTTGATTAATGGTTCCATATCTTTTTTTTCATCTGCAATCTGCTCGAAAAATATTATGGTAATTAGATAATGAGCATAAATTACATTTTTATTTTTAGGATATTTTTTTATAAACCTATTTAAATTTTCAAGAGCTTCGTCATAAAAGTTTATACTATAAAGAGCATAACTGGCCATGATTGACGCTTTAGCAGCGAACTCTACTTTTTCCATATTTAATTCTGCTTCTAAAAATTTTTTTTGTGCAAAGAAATAGTCTCCCTTTTCAAATGCAGAAAATCCCTCTTGATAAACCTTATATGGATCAACTTTTTGAAGAGGTGTGTACTCTGCTTTTTTGTTTGTACATGAAAACAAAAATAAAAATATTAAGATAAAAATAGGTCTAAAAGACATTGCTTTATTAATAGCAAATTTATGGAGAATGGTAAATTTTTAAGATTAAGCGTTTACGGCTATTCTTGTAGGATAATTCTTATGAGTAACTCTTTTCACTTTTTTTTCTTCAAATTCCACAATCGAAAATTTCTCTTTATTTTTATCTAAAAGTTCTTTTAAAAATTGATTTGATAATTCATGTCCACCTTTATAACAAATTATTTTTCCAATAATGTTATATCCGGATAGTACGAAATCTCCTGCCAAATCTAAAATTTTGTGATTAACAAACTCTTTTTTATTTCTTAGCCCGCTTTTGTTAAGAATTTCATTATCATCCACTACTATAGCATTATCTAAGGAGCCGCCTTTTGCTAATCCAACTTTTTTAATTTTTTCTATATCATTGTATAAACAAAATGTTCTTGATTGAATAATGTCTTCTAAGTCATCTTCCAAGAAATTCACAATATTTCTCTGTGAGCCAATAATTTTATTTTTATAATTTAACTCAAAATCAACCTTAAATGCTTCACAAGGCTCTATAGAAATTTTTTTGTCACTATCTTCAAATTCAACTTTATCTAAAATTCTTAAGTATTTTCTTTTTTTTACCTGATCTACTGTTTCAACTTCATTTAAAAGTTCAATAAAATTTCTTGAAGAACCATCGAGTATTGGTATTTCATCATTATCGATCTCTATAATCAAATTATCTATTCCTTTTATAAATAAGGATGCTAGCAAATGCTCAACAGTTGAGACTTTAGCTCCATCATCATTTTTTAAGGTAGTACAAAGATTAGCTGATGAAACATTTTTATAATTGGCCTTAATTAGATTTTTTTCTTTTAAATCCACTCTTTTAAACACAATTCCATGGTCTTCTTTTGCTGGAAGAAGTTTTACATTAGAAATTTTACCTGAGTGTAAACCTATTCCATTGAAACTTATTGATCTTGTTATAGTTTTTTGGTTAATTGAAAACATCATGAGGTTATACTGAAAATAGTCTAAATATTTAAAACAACTAATGTTTCTAAAAATAACAGCTATTAATTAAACACAAGATCGAAAAATCTTCCAATTATTGACTTTTTTTCTTGGATAATCGGTAAAGCTTCTTTTTTCCACCCATATTGAACAATTCTACTTGTGTTTATATACATGTCATCAAAAATATCTTTTTCAATAATATTGAGTTTAAAATTATTTTTATCAGAGAAAAATAACTCATACATATATTTAAGAGGCTTGTTGAAATCTTCATCAATCTTTAAAAAAATCGGCGTATCTCGATTTAAAAAACTAAAGGTATTAATGTTTTTTATTAATATAATTTCTGAAATTTCTTTAATCCTAGCATTAGCAATATCAAATATTAATTTTTTTTTAATTTTTCTATAACTTTGGTTTTTAAAATATTCTTTTTCTAAATAGTCTTTTTCCAAGTTTTCAGCCAAAAAATTTGAATTTTTCAGAATATTTTTTATAACATCACTTTGTAAATTTGTTATTTTTGAAATATCTTTAATTACTATTTCTGAGCCAAATTCAAATTCTTGTGAAAATTTAAGAGAGGAATTTTCAAAATATATAATCTTTGAGTTTGAAGTATTTATTTCAACCTTAAAAAAAGTTTCTAAATTTGAATTATTATTTATAAGACTAGCGCCTTCGATAAAATTCTTTGAAATTATTTTTTTTAATTTTAAATTACATTTGTTCAAAATATTTTCTAAATTTTTCAAGTCATTATTATCTATTAAAAAAAAAGACAACTCATGAGAGTAAAAATTACCAAATAATCCTATTGGTAAATTCTTAATTTCTTTTTTATCCAGAATAAATTTAGAATTAAAAATATGAAGAATAGTTTTGTCTTTCTCTATTTCATTTATTTTAAATTTGAGAGAATTTAAAATAAAAGTTATATTCTCTTTGACTAATTGAGAACCATTTAAGTTTTTAAATCCTGATAAACTTGATAATAAATATTCAAAATTATCAATTAAAATTACTGCTTCTTTAAAAGTGAAATTTAATTTTTTTTCTATCAAATAAATATTCTTTTTAAATAAGTTTAAAATTTTTTCATAATCTGAAATCTTTTTTTTATTTATACCCTCAAGAGGAACAAAGTTTTTGTAAATGACACGAAAATTACCATCGCTCAATTCATTTACAGCTACAAAAATAAATTCAAATTTGTTAATTTCAATTAAGAGAATAGGTGAACCAGTATTCATAACCTATTGTAAAATAAGTTGTCCGTTTATTCTATAATCAAAAATTTTATATTTTTTAAAACTAGGCTTATTTTTTATCTCAATAAAATTTAGGAGACTTTTTTTATAATCAATATAGGGTAATTTTATTGTCTGATTCTTTTTTGTAACCAAATCCCATCTTCTCGATTCATATAAATAAAATTCTTTTATTTCTTCAGTCGGAAAATTTATAATTTTGAGATTATTATAAAATCTTTTAAAATTGTCTTTATCTCCAAAAACTATTGGTAGATAATTGTATTTTTCAAGATCAAAAAAGTTAATTGTTTCACTTTTACTTGTATAATACTTTTTAGTTTTTTTATTGTGTAAGATAGCTATAGGCTCTTTCTCAAAAATTATAATTTTTATTTTATTTGGATAAATTTTTTTAATTTTAAAGCTATCTACAAAGTCAATTTCTTTTAATTTTCTTTTTATATCATTTGATTTTAATAAAAAGAAATTAGTTTCATATAAAAACGCAAGACTAGCTTTAATCTCACTATCACTTAAAATCATGTTATTTTCTATTTCAACATGTTTAATATTAAATTTTGAATTATATTTTAAAATATTTTCAATTTTAATAGTGCTTAAAATTAATAAAAGAACTAGAGCGATAACAAATCGGTTTTTCATTTATTAATGCTAGCATCTAACAAGATTTTCTCTACTAAGTTAGGAAAAGTAATTTTAGAGTGTTTGGCAATCTCAGGGACCAAAGATAGATCCGTCATTCCAGGTTGAGTGTTAATTTCTAAAAGATAAAACTTATTCTTAAAATATTTAAAATCTGATCTTGTTACCCCTCTACAGTTTAAAGCCTTATGAGCTCTTCTTGCAATTTTTAATACCTCAAAATATTTTTTTTTACTTAATCTTGCAGGCATTAAATGTTCGGTTTTTGCAGATTTAGTATACTTTGCTTTATAATCGTAAAAACTTCTTTTAGGTATTAGCTCTATAGCACCAATTGGATTATTGTTAATTACAGCAACTTGTATTTCTTGTCCTCCAATGAAAGGTTCGATCATTAAATGATCGTATTTTTTTAGTAAAAGTTTAGTGAATTTTACTAATTCTTTTAAATTCTTAGAAATTTTTACACCTAAACTTGAACCTTCATTAACTGGTTTAATAACCACTGGAAAATTAATTTTTTTTTTAGTAAGTAATTCTTTTAAATGACTTTCATTTTTCATGCTTTTTAAGGTAACATATTTTGGAGTTAAAATTTTATTTTCTAAGAAAATACCTTTTGAAATAAATTTGTTCATCGCATTATAAGAACTAATTACACCAGAGTGAGTGTAAGGAATTTTTAAATATTCAAAATAACTTTGCGCTATTCCATCTTCTCCATCCTTACCATGTAATGCGTTAAAAATAACGTCATATTTGGTTTTATTAATTAAATTTAGATTTTTAAATTTTGGATCAAAAATAGAAACTACATATTTTTTTTTTTTAAAGCTTTGATGCATGCTTTTCCACTGCTTAAACTCACTGCTCTTTCCCCAGAAGTTCCTCCAAGAACAACTAAAACTCTTTTGAATTTCTTTTTATTCACCAATTATTTTAATCTCTAGATCAAGATTAACTCCTGTTTTATCTTTAACTGTCTGCTTTACTTTCTTTATTAATTTTTCAATATCAGATGATTTAGCATTACCGTTGTTAACAAAAAAATTACAATGTTTTTTTGAAATAGTTGCGTCACCCTCTTTGAGTAAGTGACAACCTGACTCTTTAATTATTTGCCAAGCTTTTTTTTGTTCACTTAAATTTTTAAATGTGCTTCCACAAGTCTTAATCCGACTAGGTTGTGACATTTTTTTTTGCTCTATAAGTTCACTTTGTTTTTTTTCAATAATATCAGAAGAAACAAAGATACCCTTTAATTTTGCAGAGATAATAATCAAATCATTTGATAAATTGCACCCTCTATAAAAAAAATTAATATCATCTCGATGAATCTCTTTTTCAACGCATTCTTTTATATCGATTACTTTTATTGAAACTAAAATTTTAGAAATATCATTTCCATAACATCCGCTATTCATAACTATAGCACCTCCTATTGAACCTGGAATGCAGGAAAGAAATTCAAAATTTCCAATATTATGATCTTTTGCAAAACTTGAGACTTTACGATCATGAGTTGCAGCTCCTACTTCGATTGTATTATTCTTTAAGAGCTTTATCTCCGAAAAGCTTGAACCAAGCTTTACAACAACTCCTTTTACGCCTTTATCTCTTATAAGAGTATTAGAACCTGCTCCTAAAATTGTAACTTGAAAATTTTTTGATTTATTTTCCTTAAGAAAGTCTATTAGTTGATCTTTGTTTTCAGGTTTAAAAAGATATTCAGCCGGTCCGCCTAAATTAAACCAACTATAATTAGATAGTTTTACATTATAAGAAATATTCTTATTATATTTATTAAATGTCTTCTTGCTTAAAATCATAAAAAACTTTTTAATTCCCTCATACTCTTTGAAATTGCGCCAGCGCCCATACCTATAATAATTTCATTACTAATCAAATTTTTTTGAAAGTATTTCCCCAGTTGACTGTAATCATTTAATATAATTACTTGAGTTTTTGAAAACTTTGATATTTTTTTAGCAAAGCTAAGTTGATTAAATTTATTATTTCTTATTTCACCTGCCGCATATAGTGGGCAAAGAATAACAAGGTCAGATTTAAAGAAAGATGAGGCAAATTCTTTTTCTAAAGATAAAACTCTTGAGTATCGATGAGGTTCGAATACTGATATAATTTTTCTGTCTTTATAAACATTTTTTACTCCATCCAAAATAGAAGAAATTTCAGTTGGATGGTGAGCATAGTCGTCATAAAAGTCGTTTTTATTATTAGAGAATATTTTTGTCATTCTCCTTTGTACGCCAGAAAATTTTTTTAAAGATTGTTTTATAATATTTTGACTTACTCCAAGATTTATACAAACAGTTACAGCCGCTGCAGCATTTAAAACATTATGTTTACCTAATAACTTAAGATAAATATTTTTTATCTTTTTGTTTTTCTTGTCAATATCTTTAAAAGTTAAATCAAATATCGAATAACCAACATTATATCGTATATTTGAAATTTGATAGTCCGCGTTTTTACTTTCTCCGTATGTAAGAATATTTTTGTTTTTTATTTTTTTTAAAATATTTTTTAAATTTTTATTATCTTTACAAATAATAGCTTTACCTGTTGGTGGAGTTTTTTCTAAAAATTTTATGAATGAGTTTTCTAAATTTTTGAAGTTTTTGTAATAGTCAATGTGCTCGTAATCAATATTAGTCACTACTGAATAATTTATTGGTAATTTCAAAAAACTTCCATCTGACTCGTCTGCCTCTAAAATTGCCCAATCACCTTTACCAAGTTTAGCATTTGTATTAAATGAATTAATTACTCCTCCATTAATAATTGTAGGATCTAATTTTTGGTCAGACAAAATTTTTGAAATCAAAGATGTTGTAGTTGTTTTTCCGTGAGATCCTGTAATGATAATATTTTTTTTTAAAGAAACCACATCAGCTAATATTTCAGCTCTTGAATAAATTGGTATTTTTTTAGCTCGGGCACTTTTAATTTCACTATTACTATTTTTAATAGCAGAGGATTTAACTATTAGAGATATATTTTTAACGTTTTTTTCTGAGTGTCCAATAAAAATTTTAATTCCAAGTTTGGAACAACTAATGGTATTCTTGTTTTTAACTTGATCGCTACCTTGGACTTTAAAACCCATATTTTTCATGATCTGGGCTAGTCCACTCATGCCAATACCTCCAATTCCAATAAAATGAATTACGTCTTTTTGCCCTAAATTAATTTTTTTCATCTGTTAAATTATTTAAAAATATACTCACATTGTTATAGACATTTTTGTCAGAATATTGTCTTTGATTTTTTTTTATTTCAGTTAATACTGATTTATTCTTGTAAATTTTTTCAATTATATAAAATAATTTATTTTCTAAATCTTTCTCCTCAAGAATAAAAGCCAATTTCTTATTCTTATAAAAATTAGCATTTTTTAATTGATGATTGTCTGCAGATGAAGGTAGTGGAATCGCTATAAATGGTAAATTACAATTAGTTAATTCAGCTAAAATAGATGATCCTGCCCTTGTTATTGCAAAGTCAGTCTTCAGAAAATAGGACTGTAATTCGTTACTAAAATGAAAAGTTTCAAAATCTATATTTTCATTTTTATAAAATAAACTAAGTTCCTCTTTTTGATTGGGCAAACATTGTTGAAGTATTTTTATATAAATTCCTTTGTTCTTACATTCTTTGAATATATTTGGAAGAATTTCAGCAAATATTTTTGCTGCTTGACTTCCGCCAAGCACCAATAATGTTAAATTACCCTCAGTTTCTTGATTTTGAGAATTTCCTTTGTTTAGATCAATAATTTCTTTTTTAATGATATTTCCTACCTCAACAATTTTCATATCGTATTTTTTTGGAACACCTTCCAATTCTTTATAAGCAACAAGCATGTTTTCTGCAAATGGCAACAAATATTTATTTGCTTTACCTATAATCAAATTATTTTCGTATAAAATAAATTTTATTCTAAGAATTTTTCCGGCGATGCAAATAGGTATAGATGCATATCCACCCATTCCTAAAATTATTGAAGGTCGTTTAAAAACTAAAAATATAAGTGATCTCAAAATTGAATATAAAATGAAAAAAAATGAAAAAAAAATCATTAATAAATTTTTTGTTATTAGCGGAGACGAAGGTAGTAAAAATATACTGATGTTTTTTAAATTGTACAAATACTTTATACCTCTTTTATCTGTCACTAAATCAACTTCATAATTAAGATCTTTTAAATGATTTGCCAAATTATATCCCGGTAATACATGTCCTCCTGTTCCTCCAGCAGTTATTAAAATTTTAGTTTTTCTACTCATAAAGATACGTCCTATCTTTAGTAAAGTTTAATATTATCCCAGCAAGTATTGCACTTCCAATTAAAGACGATCCACCATAGCTTAAAAATGGCAAAGTCATTCCTGTGGTAGGAATTAAATTGGTATTTACTCCAACATGTATAAATGTTTGAAAAACTAGCAAAGTAGATAAACCACAAAGTGAAATTTTTATAACCTGATCCTCTTCATTTATACAGTTTTTTATTATTCTAAACGAGACATACAAAAAAATTAAAACAATCATTATTGATATTATTGAACCATACTCCTCTGAAATGATTGCTATAATATAATCAGTGTGAGCTTCTGGGACTCTATCTTTTAAAATTCCCTCTCCCATACCTTGCCCGCTAAGTCCACCAAGTTTTATTGCATCAAGTGCGGAAGATGATTGAAACTTGTCTCCTTTGCTTGGATCAACAAATGTTATCAATCTATTAATTATATAACCAAATTTTTCAGGCATTATGTATAATAAAGAGCTTATAGAAATTAAAAAAAAAGCAAAAAAACAGGTTATATAAAATAAACTTACTCCAGCAATAAATACCGTAGCAATCCAGCTAAGAATTAATAAGACTGATTGCCCTAAATCAGGTTGATCAATTAAAAAAAATAATACTGAAGATAATAATGAGAAACTAAAAAAATATTTAATTTGAGAATTCTTAAAATATTCTATTGTTAAAATTTTCACTGTTGCTAAAATGAAGAATGGTTTTACCAATTCTATCGGTTGAAATCTAAACAAATAAAAATTTAACCATCTTTTTGCACCTTTTACCTCTATTCCAATAAAAGGAACTAAAGCTAAAAAAATAAATGATATTATGAATATTGGTATTATGCTTTTTTTCAAAAGTGATGTTTCTATAACTGACAAAAAAATCATAATAGTTAAAGCCAAAAAAGTAAAAATTAAGTGTTTTGAAAAAAAGAAATAATAATCTTTATCTAGTCTCTCACCTGCCAGAGATGATGTTGAAGAAAAAGAAAAAAATAGACCAAGAAAAAATAAAATTATGAAACTGAGGAAAATTTTTCTATCAATATTTCGCCAATAATTTGAAAGTTTTATTTTAAATATATTTTCTTGCATAATGTTTACTTAATCTTTTAAATTTCTCACCTCGTTTTTCAAAATTTAAAAATTGGTCAAATGAAGCTGACGCTGGACTAAATAATATTGTATTGTTTTTTTTTTTAAGAATTTTGATATCTTTTAAGGCTTGAATAATTGAATTATTAAGGGTTCTAGAAACCTTAAAACTTATATGTTTTCCGATTTGTTTCCTGAAAAAATTAATGTGGCGACCAATAAGGTAAGCCATGATAATCTTTTTTTTTAAATGTTTAAGGTCAATTTTGTCATTTTTTTTTGGAAGACCTCCAACTATCCAGAAAATATTTTTTGAATTTCTTAAAGCATATTTAGTTGCTTGATAAGAGGTTGCTTTTGAGTCATTAATAAAAACACAATTTTTTTTTCTAAGAAAAATTTCATATCTATGAGGTAAACCTTTAAAAGATTTTAAAGATTTTATGAATGATTTATTACTAATATTTAACAACTTAGCTATTGCTAAAACATAAGACATATTTTCATCATTAATGTCTAACTTAATATAAAAGTTTTTTATCCTTGATTTTAATTTACGGTAACTATTAATTTGAGGAATAATCAATTTTCCTGAAAAATTTCTTTTTTTGAACTCATTTTTGTACTTAACATCAGTTAATGAGTATTGACTTTTTTTCTGATATTCAAAAATCTTAAATTTAGAATTTGTATAATTCTTCATATTACCGTGCCAATCTAAATGATCATTAGTTATGTTAAGTAATACAGCGTAATCAGGCTGAATAAATTTTGAATGTGAAAGTTGAAATGATGAAGCCTCTATTATTACAAAACTACCTCTTTTTATTTTTAAATTAAGTATCGGTGTCCCAATATTTCCTCCTAGATTTGACTTAAATTTATTTTGATTAAGTAAATGATTTATAATTTTACAAGTAGTTGATTTTCCATTGGTTCCTGTGACAACAATACTTTTATGAGGTCTTCTTAGTAAAAAAAAAAGATCAATGTCTGTAATTATTTTACTCTTAAATTTATATAATCTTTTTTTATTTTTTGTAATGTTTAAGCTTATTCCAGGGCTTAAAACTATGAAATTTACTTTTTTTAAAACTTTGTTTAAATTTTGAGGTCTTTTGCTTTTATATAAGTTTTTATTTACATCATCCCAAACATGATAATTTTTTAATTTATACTTTTCAAAAAATTTAATTACTGATTTTCCAGTTGACCCTAACCCGTATACTAAAAAAGATAACTCTTTAAAATTATTTTCAGAGAACATCTATTACCTTAATTTAAGAGTAGCTAATCCTATTAAAGCCAAAATGATAGCAATTATCCAAAAACGAATTACTATTGTTGACTCAGCCCAACCCTTTTTTTCAAAGTGATGATGAATAGGTGCCATTTTAAATATTCTTTTTCCAGTAAGTTTAAAAGATAAAACTTGTATTATCACTGATACCGTTTCTAAAACAAATAATCCGCCTATGATAGCAAGAACAATCTCATGTTTTACAATAATAGCTATAGCTGCTAAAGAGCCTCCTAATGAAAGTGAGCCAGTGTCGCCCATAAAAATTTTTGCTGGAGGAGCATTGTACCAAAGGAATCCTAAACAAGAGCCTACAATTGATCCACAAAATATGGCAAGTTCTCCAACATCAGGTATATATTGAATTTGGAGGTATTCAGAAAAGATCGTGTTTCCAACTACGTATGATATTAAAGTAAATGATAAGGCAACTAACATAACAGGCACTGTAGCTAAGCCATCTAGGCCATCAGTCAAGTTTACTGCATTCGACGCTCCTATTATTACAAATAAACCAAAAGGAATAAAAAATAATCCCATTTGCCAGATAATATTTTTGAAAAAAGGAAAATAAAGATCAAATAAGTATTCATGATTAGAATACTTAATTAAAAAAAATAATGCTAAGATACTTATAAAAAATTGACCTAGAAATTTATATCTTGATTTTAAACCGCTTGAGTTTTTGTATTTAATTTTTAGAATATCATCAATTAAACCTAAGCAACCTAAACTTAATGAAACAAATATTAATATCCAAACATAAATATTTGTTAGGTCTGCCCAAAGTAATGTTCCTGAAATTATTCCAATAATTATAATTACACCTCCCATTGTAGGAGTGCCTGATTTTTTTACTATGTGGTCTATTGGTCCATCTTGCCTTATCGGACCTGATATCATTTTTTCAGAAAAAATTTTTATCAAGGGGGCGCCAATTAAAAATACTACAACAAGAGAGGTCATAACAGAAAGACCTGTCCTAAAAGTTAAATATTTAAAAACATTAAAAAAGGAGTATTGATCAATTAAGGATGTAAAAAGATGAAATAACATTTAAAAACCTTTAATTATTCTTTTGCTTAAATTATTTAAACCAGTTGCATTAGATCCTTTGATCATTAAATAATCATTATTATCTATAATGTTATTTAAAGTTAAATCTACATCTTCTTCTTGTTGAAAAATATTTCCACGTTTTTTCTTATTTAAATTCTTATAAGTATCAATAGTTTTATCGCCTTTAATGAACACCTTGTCTATATCTGAATTGTTAATAACTTTTGATAAGTTTTTATGTAAAAAATTGGATTTTTTTCCTAACTCCAGCATGTCTCCAAGAATTAAGTACTTTTTAAATTTGTGTTTTTTGATGGAATTAAAATTTTTTATAGCAGTCTTAACTGATAAAGGATTTGCATTATAACTTTCGTCTATCAATTTAAATTTTTTTTTATATCTTTTGATATTATGTATTTTACCTCTACCTTCAGAAGGTTCATAATTTTTAAAATAATTTGTAGTTTGATTGAGGTCTAATTTAAGATGACTTAATAGTGCTAATGAAGATAGTACATTATGAACATTTAAATTTTTTACTTCAAAACTCAAAGTTTGCTCATTAATTTTAAGGGTCAAAATTACTTTTTTATTTTTTTTTGATATCTTAAGAGGATGCACGTCAGAATTTTTTTTCATTCCAAAAGAGATAATTTTTAAATTCTTTTTTAAAGCTTTATGTTTTAAGTAATTGAAAAATTTATCATCACGATTTAAAATTAACGTTCCTTGTTCTTGAATATTATTTATAATCTCCCCTTTGGCATCAGCTATACCTTTTAAATTTTTGAAATTTTCTATATGAGCTTCGCCAATGTTAGTAATAATTCCAATATGTGGTCTAATTAGTTTTGAAAGTTTATTTATTTCACCTGCTTTACTCATACCTACTTCAAATACACCGTATTTATGTTTAAAGTTCAGCTGTGACAAACTTAAGGGAACACCAAAGTGATTGTTATATGACTTTGGGGAACTTAAAGTTTCTCCAAAATTTTGTAGTAAGTTTTTAAGTAAATCTTTTAGTGAAGTTTTTCCTGCGCTTCCTGTAATAGCCAATATTTTTGCTATTGAGCATTCTCTTTTACTTGAAGCATAACTGTTTAAAAATTTGATTTCGTCTTTAACTTTTATAATTTTACTCGAATATTTTTTTGGTTTTTGTGAAGAAACTATATAACTTGCCCCTTTTTTTAATGCGTCAGGAATGAATTTAAAACCGTTATTATTTTTGCCTTTAATAGTCAAAAATAAGTTATTTTTTTTAACTGTTCTTGAGTCTATTGAAATTTCATTAAAATTTCCTATTCTTTTATTGTTTAATATATTTTGAGCTATCCTTTTATTTTTTAATAGTTCAAATTTTTTCTTAGAATTTTTTTTTAAATGAATTTTTTTAATTATTTTTTTATCTGAAATGGAAAATGTTTTGTTTTTATAAATTTGTTCTGTTTCATGTCCTTTTCCAGCTACCAAGATAATTTCATTAGGTTCTGCCTTTTGAATAGCAATCTTAATTGCATTAGATCTATTGCCAATATTTAAACAATGAGGATTTTTTATATTCTTAATAATTTCTTTTCTAATTTTTTTTGGATTTTCATTTCTTGGATTGTCGTCTGTAACATAAATTTTTTTACAGTTTTTGCTTGCAATCTTTCCCATTAAAGATCTTTTTTTTAAATCACGTTCACCTCCACATCCAAAAACTAAAGATATATTCTCACCATACTTAGTTTTTAAAAGTTTGATGACTTTGAACAGGGCATCAGGTGTATGTGCAAAATCTACATAAACTTTCACGTTATTTGTAAAAGTTTTAACTAACTCTATTCTTCCATTTACATCTTTAATTTTTTTTAAAGATTTAAAGATTTTCTTATCGTTTAAATTACATAATTTAGCTGCAGCAATAGCCATAGATAAATTATTTTTTTGGAAATCATTCAGATCTTTAAATTTTTCAATATTATGAATCTTTTTCTTTATATTGTGTATACTAATTAAGTTTAATTTTCTTGCTTTTGAAATTGTTTCTAAATTTTTAAATTCTTTAATTGTTTTATCTGAAATGATTTTTTTTTTCTCTGATAAGATTTTATTAAATAGTAGCATCTTAGATTTAAAATATGATCTCATTGTCTTATGATAATCGAGGTGATCTTGACTAAAATTTGTAAAAATACCTGCGTTAAAATTTAAATGATCTAGTCTTTGCTGATGTAACCCATGGCTTGAGGCTTCAATTATTACATTGTCGATTTTATTAGATTTAATTTTTTCAAGTGATTGATGAAGTAAAATTGTATCAGGTGAAGTTAAATTACTTTTTATTAATCTTTTTTTATATTTAATACCTAATGTACCAATAGAAGCTACTGGAACTTTGTTTATGCTTAAAATTTGATAAAATAAATCTGCTACAGATGTTTTTCCATTTGTACCTGTAACAGCTATTATATTCGTTGGTTTGATCTTGTAAAATTTTGATGAAACTTTACTTAAAAAATATCTTATATTTGGTGTTTTTATAAATGGTATATTCTTATGGGTAAATTTACATTTTGTTGAGCATATTATCAAGTTAGCTCCTTTTTTAATGGCATTGTTAATATAATTTTCTCCATTAAATTTATGGCCGTTAATTGCAAAAAATATAAATCCTTTTTTAACTTTATTACTATTAGTTGCTAAACCTTGAACTTGAATTTTTTTTTTTTCCTTTGGAAGGTTATCTATAAGTTTTTCTAACAACATGCTGATAGTTAAACTCTTTACTCTTTATGGCTAAAATAGGTCCAATTTTTTCTATTATTTTGCCAGCAACATAAACGGAATTCCATCCAGCTTCATTTCGAGAAGCCTTTACTTTTAATCCTTTATAATTATAAATTAAATTTTTAGCTACTTTTGGATTTTCTAGCATAACCAGCAGCGCATATTTAGGATTTTGTGAAGGAAAAATTGATATAAAAGTATTCAAACTCTCACTTTTATTTTCGTAATTTTGAGAAGTCCCAGTTTTCCCTCCTACATAATATCCGCTTATATCAGCTAGTTTTGCAGTGCCCTCTTCATCTGTTACAACTTTTCTTAAAATTTTATTTATGCTTTGACTAGTTTTTTCTGAAACTAAACTCTTTTCTATTTCAACAATATTCTTTTTTACTAAATTTGGCTTAATTATTTTTCCTCCATTAGCTAAAATTGAGTAAATAGTTGTAGCTTGCAAAGGTGTAGTTGTAATACCATGTCCATAGGAGACAGTTTCAAGCTTGCACTTATTCCAATTAAATTTAATTGGGTTACCTACTTCCTCTATTTGTATTTCAGGTATTTTTAAAAGACCTGTATCATTGATAAACTTTTTGTATTTTTCTTCACCAATCTTTCTCGCTAAAAATAGTGTCCCTATATTGGATGATCTAATTAGTATATCTTCAACTGATAAACTTTTAGGAAATTCTTTAATATCAGAAATATTATACTTAGAACAGTTGATAGACCTAGGAATATTTTTAATGATTGTTTTAGGAGTTACTAAATTATTTTCTAATGCAAGAGCTACAGTAAAAGTTTTGAATATAGAACCAAGTTCATAAACACCTTTTGTAATTTTATTTATATATTTTTTTTCTCTTACATTTGCTCTAGTGTTAATATCAAAATCTGGAAGTGAAACTAAAGATAATATATCTCCATTATGTACATTCATAAGTAATGCTCCTCCCCCGGAGGCTTCGAAAGTGTTTAATGCTTGATTTAATTCTTTACTAATTAAATGTTGAATATTTGTATCTAAAGTTAATTCTAATGGATCATTTAATAAATTTTTATCTTTTAGCTCTTTATCAAAATATTTTTCTATACCTGAAATACCATAATTGTCATAATCAACTTGACCAATTATATGACTAAATAGATTTGCATGAGTATAAATTCTTGATTGAAAGGGTTCAAAAATTATTGCCTTATCTCCTAGTCTCCATAATTTCTCTTTTTCATTTTGCGTAATACGTCTTTTAAAATAAAAATATTTGTTTTCTTTAAGTTTTGCTTCTATTTCCTTAATTTGAATTTCTGGGAAATTTAATCTTAACTTGATTAAAAAATTTTCTTTATTTTTAACTAATTTAGGATTTATAGCTGCATGATAAGATTTTACATTTCTTGAAATTAAAATACCATCCCTATCAACAATATCTCGTCTTAGTAAAGAAAAATTTTTTAATTTATTTTCTTGACTAAATTCAATCGTGTCTAAAGAAACATGTATTATTCTAATACCAAAAATTAGAATTAAAGAAAAAAATAAGAAAAAAAGTAAGTATATTCTGTCTTGTAGATAATTATTTATCTTAAAAGACTTATTCTTTTTATTAGTTTCTAGATAGTCTTCAAAAAAAAAGCTTTTTTGGTTTTTATTATAATTATTTTTCTTTTTGTATCTTTTTTTCATAATTTTCATTTTGATTGGCAAACTTTTTTTGGAGATCAAGAAAGCTATTTAAATTAAGAAATATTTTTGAATATTCCATAGGAACATATTTGCTATTATCTAAATGTTCAATTTTTTGCTCAATTATTGAAGGTGATGTTAAATATGAATAATCAAGCTCTGACTCGTTTAAATCTCTTTTTTTTTGATTTATAACTTTACTTAAATTCGAAATATTTTTTTCTATTTCTCTTGTTTGATTTTTAATAAAAGAAGTTCCAATTAATAGTAAAGAAAAAATAATGGTTGAAATTAAAACTTGAAGTTTAAACATTAATGCCCTCTAAATCTAGGTAATTGTTAAATTTTTTTACTAAATCAATAGGATAATTAAATTTATTTTGACTTCTTGTTGCAAATCTCAATTTTGCTGAGCGAGAAGGGTTATTTTCTTTTAACTCTTTATTTGAAGGCGTGATAATTTTATTTTTATATTTCTCAAATAAAATATAATTATTATTTTCCTCAGGAAAATATCTTGAAGGCTTTGATCTACTTTTAGAAAAATTATTAAAAAAATATTTTACTATTTTATCTTCAATTGAATGAAAGCTAATAATCAAAATTTTACCACCAGGTTTAAGAAATTTAGTAGCGTTAATAATACCGTAAATAAGCTCTGAAATTTCTTTGTTTACAAAAATTCTTAAAGCCTGAAAAGTTTTTGTGCTTGGGTTTATCTTAGAGGAAAAATTTTTTCTTTTGCTTTTTTCTATTATTTTTACAAGCTCATCTACTTTTGTAATCTTTTTTTTTGATCTGGCCTTTACAATATTCTTCGCTATTTTATGAGCTTCTTTTTCTTCACCTAAAATCTTAATAATTAATTTTAACTTTGTTTCACTTAAATTATTAATCACGTCTTGTGCTGAAATAGTTGACAATCCCATTGACATATCCAATTTATCTTTTGATTTAAACGAAAAACCTCTTTTTAAATTATTTAATTGAATAGATGATAGACCAAGATCAAAAATAATTGTGTCTACCTCTTTTTCTAAAATTTTATCTAATTGACTAAATCTTAGTTGATAAAATTTGAATCTTTGAGGAAATTTTTTTTTTAATTTATCTGCTATTGAAATAACTGATGCGTCTCTATCGATTCCAATCACCTTGATATTTGGAAATTGAAGAAATTTCTTTGAGTAACCTCCGCCACCAAAAGTACAATCTAAGACAAGTTCATCTTTTTTTGGAGAAGAAACTTTAATTACTTCATTCAACATCACTGGAAAATGAGAAAATTCCAGTGATGTTGTTAAAGTGTTCATAAATAATGAAACTAATCATTAAAATTTTTGTCTTCTTAAGAATGCAGGAATTTCAAAATCTTCATCCTCATTTACATCCTCATCGAATAATTGATTTGTATCTTCCACGCTACTTTCTTCAGCAGGATCACTTTCAGTAAAATTTTGTTCCTCCGAGAAAAGTTTTGGAGTATATTCTTCTTCTACGTTATTCTTTTCTGTGTTTTTAATTAGCTCAGTTGTATTTTCTTTTTTTATTTCAGCGTTATTTTCCATATATGAGGCGCTCTCAATTGAAACCCCCGATGGGATTTCCTCTTTATAAATTGAATTAGCTAATGAGGCCTCTGCAATTTGATTTTCCTCATTTTTTTCAAAATCATCCATAAGATTATTTTGCGCTTCATTATTTTTAATCTCAAAACTTTCATCCAGTTTTAATGCTGTTGCTCCATCAATTGAATTACTTATAGTTTGATCTAAATGGTTAGTTGTAAATAAATTATCTGTTTGACTATAACCTCTACTCATCGGCGCACCATTGGAATTATTATTAACTAAATTGAGATAGGGTTTAGAAGTTGAACCATGTAAAGCTGTAGCGACTATTGATACTCTAATTTTTCCATTCATATTTTCGTCTTTAATAGCACCAAATATTAACTCAGCCTCGGGATCTACCTCTGCCCTAATTTTATTGACTGCTGCGTCCACCTCAAAAAGTTTTATATCACTTCCCCCAGTGATATTTACAAGTAATCCTTTAGCACCTTGAAGAGTATATTCATCTATCAACGGATTATTAAGAGCAAGTTCGGTTGCAGACATGGCTCTATTTTCTCCATCGGCTTCTCCGGTACCCATCATGGCTTTGCCGCTTGAACTCATCACTGTTTCAACATCAGCAAAGTCCAAATTTATCATTCCTGGTCTTACCATCAAGTCGGTAATACTTTGAACACCGTGCTTTAATACATCATTGGATAAACTAAAAGACTCTTCAAAGCCAGTAGCTTCATTTGCAATCTTAAAAAGATTCTGATTTGGAACTACAATTGTGGTATCAAGAAATTTTTTTAGCTCTTCAAGTCCAGCAACAGCTCTTCTCATTCTTTTAGGACCTTCATAGGCAAAAGGTAAAGTGGTTACACCTACTGTTAAAATATTCATTTCTCTAGCAGCTCTAGCTATCACGTGTGATGCACCTGTACCTGTTCCACCTCCCATGCCTGAAGCAATAAAAACCATATTACTTCCTTGAATGTAATTTACTATTTCATT
>MDSZ01130353.1_pt1 | contig 22754 bp, 16 predicted proteins | sample 811201 | NCBI WGS metagenome assembly MDSZ01 (sample SAMN05326647, study PRJNA326480) | marine metagenome | isolation source: seawater | place: Indian Ocean: North | collected 2010 | reverse complement strand
CCAAGACATTTTCTTTGTTTCTCCTATGTCGTTATGATAGTAAAGAAATAACATTTATTAAAGCTAATATGATTGATGGTTACGAAAAAGCACCGTATCTAGAGTTAGATAACTATAGAGCCCCAAATGGAGTTAATTCTATTTATGTTCCCATGCGAGATGCAAAAAAGATTAGACTAATGTATTGGAATTTAGATAAAGATAATAAATCGGGAACTGTACTTATTCAGCAAGGGCATAATGAATTTATAGAAAAATACTTCGAAACAATTCAAGAATTTTTAAATAGGAATTATAGTGTTATTGCATTTGATTGGCGTGGACAAGGTATGTCTGAAAAAATGACAAATCATATCAATAAACAATATATAGATAACTTCAAAATTCATGATCAGGATTTAGAGTATATATATAATAAAATTATAGGGAAATTCCAAAAACCTCTAATAGGTATTGGACATTCCATGGGTGGTTTTATCCTTCTATCAACTTTAAAAAATAATAAAGTTAAATTTGAAAAAGTTATCCTATCCGCCCCAATGCTTGGCTTTAATTATGAGAAAATTCTTATGAAAATTATAGATTTATTCCATCTATTTCTACCTAAAAATATATTTCTACCTGGGTCCAAACCTACTATGGGCAAAGAAATACCATTCGATGGAAATGATCTAACAAGTGATAAATTTAGATATGAGAGAACACAAAAGCTTGTAAGATTGAAGAAAGATATTAGGCTATGGGGCGTTACAATTGCATGGGCAAAAGCAGTAAAAAAACAGCTTTTAATTATGCGTAAAAAAGGTTGGGCAGAAACAATAAAAAATCAGATACTTTTTTTAAACAATGTTAACGATAGAGTTGTTTCAGCAAAGGAAATAACTAAAATGTCAAAAAGATTAGATAATAGTAAAATAGTTTACTTCGAAGAAACTGAACATGAAATCTTTATGGAAAAAGATCAGCATAGAGAAATAATGTGGAAAGCTATTGATAATTTTTTGAAGAATTAATCTTCAGGTATTACATCAAAAGCAAGAGTGACCCTTTCTTCATCTGATGAAAAAGGGATAGTTGAATGAAATAAAGAAGAAGGAAATAAGACTAAACTACCCTTTCTAAGCTCAATAGTTTTTGATGGGAATAATTTATTATCTGTTGGATACCCTCCTCCATGAGCGCTAAATTTAATATCACCTTCATTTCTATTTACTTTACTAGGCATTCTCAAATATACGCTTCCACTAACCCAACCATGCTTATGCATATGGGCAGATAAGTTTCCTTGCTTTTGCATTACTATTAACCAACTTAAAATAGAAAAATTTTTTGGCCACTTATTTATTAAATCAATATTATGATTAGCAAACTTTTCTCTAAAACTCTTTATGCTGTCTCGAATGATATCTTCCATAATATTAAGACACGGTAAATCTTTCAAAAAAAGGTTTCCTGTTGATTGAAAACCATTATTTAATAATGATTGGTTTTTTTTCGTAATATTAGATTCATTGATCTCTTCAAATAAATCATTAACAAACTTATCATTAAATCTCTCATCTTTATTTAGATCAGCTGTACAAACGTAATCGAAAGGATTGGGACAAAAAGTATATATATCTTTTTGATCATATCTAAATGAGGCATGTAAACTTAAAGATGCAACTAATGGTTCAACTAAACCTTCATCAATTAGTTTTTTTAGTTTTTGATTAAATAAATCTTCATTATTACTCTTGTATATACACTCTAATTGATTGGTTTTACTTAATTTTACATCACTAAAATCATAATGATAAATTGCCTTATCAAATCTATTTTGAATTCTATAAATATTTGCCAAATGGAAATTTAATAAACCATCATTTTTATCGATTTCTAGGCCCTTTTTATAATAATTTATAGCTTCTTCAGCATTGCCAGAATTCTCTGCCGCTAAGCCAAGACCCCTAAGAGATGCAGCATTTTTATTATCTAGCTTTAATGCTGCTCTATGAAATTCAACAGACTTCTGAACTTCGCCAGAATCAAAAAATAGAAAGCCTGCATTTGAAAAAATATGAGAAAATTCTGGCTTATGTTCTAAAGCTAATATCTTCATAAATATTTTTTTTGCTTCATCTGTATTTCCTAATTCTTTATTTGATACAGCTAAACAATTTAGGAGCTCTCCATGATTGGGGTATTGTTTGCTTAATTCTAGAGACATCTTATACATATCTGCAAACTTTTTTTGCTTATGCAAAGAAGCTAGATCATTAATTTTTTCATCTATGGACATAATTTGATCACTCTGCTGAAATCTCTAATTTTCTATTGTACCCCATCTCATACGATAGATTAATAATCATTCTTTTCAACATTGATTGAATATCCGAAAAACTTTCATTTAAAATAAAATTTCTTTCATCGCAGTACAAATCTTTTCTAATCTCAATCTGTAATGCATTAATCCCTTTATTTGGTTTTCCATATTTCTTTAGAATATAATCTCCAGCAAAGGGTTCATTAATTGATACTTTAAATCCCTCTTTTTTTAAAAAAAATAGAAGGAAATCAGTAATCTCTTTTTTACAACTTTTATTATACAAATCACCTATAACAAAATCTGGTAAGTTTATATTTCTAGTACCTTTCAAATCTAAACTTGACATAGAATGACAATCCAAAAGCACTGAATTCGAATAAATGTCGGCTATTTCGTTTATTTCATTATATAATTTATTATGCCAAACATCATAAACCTCTTCTATTAAGCTTTCAAAAATAGGCCAATCAAGTTTATCTTTATAAATACCATTATAGCCAATATATCTTGGAAATAGGCCAATGCCTGAAGAAACCTTTCGACTGTATTCTACTTTTTGATCGATAAAGTTTCGAAACATTTTCTTATCAATCTCATTTTTACTTCTATTTAAATCAATAATTATTCTTGGAATATTATTTGTTAATAATTTACAACCAATATCAGGGGCAAATTCATAAAGCTTATCAATCATAAAATCTTCATAAACTCTGATCTCTCTATTATTAAAATTAGTAATATCTAAAAATTCTTTTGGGTAATGCCTTCCTGAATGAGGAGATGATATAATGAAAGGAATTTCATTTTGATTAGCTTTTGTGAAATTATAAATTTTATCAAAAATAAACATAATCAATCGACAATAGGCATTAAATCAAATGCTAAACTAACCCTTCTTCTCTCTTTTTGACTAAATGAATTAACCCTATGACTTAAAGAAGATGGAAATATTATAATATCACATTCCTCAGGCGTAAATGTCCGTGTAGGAAGATTTTCAATAAAAGCATAGTTTGCATTATTAAAACCAAATTGAATGGATCCCTCTTTATTTTCTATAGTAGGCGGAATTTCAAGATAAACTGTTCCGCTAACCCACCCAAGAGGATGAATATGATAATCAAGCTCACCTTTTTCATGTAACTTTACAGACCATGATTTTAAAAAAGTTTTTTTAGGCCAATGTTTAATAAAATACTCATCTTTTCCAGAAAAACTAAGCCTGTAGGTATCTATCTCTTTAAGAATAATTTTTTTTAATTCGTCTAGGTTGGTTAAATTTAATTGAAAAAGATCTCCAGATGATTGAACTCCATTGGTTATTAAATCTTGATTCTGAGGCTCAATATCAATGCTATCTAATTCTTTCAAAACTTCTTTAATTAAGTCTTTTTTTTGAATTTTGCTTGTATAAATAAAATTAAATGGGTCTGAACAAAATGGGTATAAATCATCTTTATTGTATAGAAAAGATACATATTTGCTAAGATTCGCAAGCATTCTATCACCCTTAAAGCTTGCGCAAGCCTTATTTAACTCATATAAAAATTCATCTTTTTTACCTGTTTGAAAAAGCCCTAATATATAATGAGACCTTGAGTCCCCAAAATTTAAATCTCTAAGTATATTAATAGCTTCATTATTTTTACCAATTTTATTGTTTAGCATAGCAATATCATATTTTATTGCTGCATTTCCTGGCTGAATTTCAAGAGCTCGTTTATAAAGTTTCGTAGCTTTGGAATATTCATTCGACCAAACATATAAATTTGCTAACTTCCATTTAATAATATACGAGTTTGGAAATCTTTTAAGTAGATCATTGCCAACTTCAACAGCTTGTTTGTTTGCCCCTTGTTTAATTAGCAATGACAAATAGTTACCTGATATCTCATTAACCAATTCTTCTTGATCATTAGAAATATGTCTCAGAGCCATCATATAATAGTCAAGGGCATTTTGAAAATTATCAATACTACTGTATGACAAAGCAAGGTTATACAGAACATTGTAATTTTTTGTATCTAGCTCTAGAGATTCCTTAAAATATTTAATTGATAAATCATACTTTCCTATCAAGCGATATAAATTTCCTATATTGCTAATGATATTTTTATCATTAGGTTTGAGTGATTTTAAGATAAGATAGATTTCAATAGCATTCTCATATAAATTTTCTTTTATCAAACTAACACCAAGTATTGATAATAGGTTTAAATCATTCTTATGATGCTTTTTAATTAGGTCAAAGTTACTATTTACTATCGAAAACTTACCGTTTTGGAATAAGATAGGAATATCATTTAATGTTTTTTTTATATTCTCCATTTTTTACCTATAAGATTATCAAATCCTAATTAATAATATATATTCGTTATATTAATATTATATTGATGCAGACAAAAAAACTATGAGCATTTCAAAAAAAGAAATACTTAATCAAGCAATTGCTTGCTTTAATTCAAATGACCTTATTCAGGCAAAAGATAAAGTTGAAGAGTTTTTATCCCATGAACCAAAAAATATTGATGCTATAAACTTAAAAGGAGGAATCTTTTTTAAATCAAATCAATTTGATAAAGCTGTAGAGATATTTGAAGAGGGATTAGAAGTAGACCCAATAAATGTTACAATGCTAAAAAATATAATTACTGCTCAAAACAATCTTGGAAGATATAGAGATGCTTATACGCATATTGAAAAATTAAATCAAATAGAAAACAATTCTGAAAGTTCTGTTATACAATTAGTAAACAACCTCTTGCTCCAAAACAAAAAACAAAAAGCCCTTAATTTAGTTAATGAAAACCTAAAAAAAGATGAGACATTTAATTTGCTCTTATCTAAAGCTAATTGCTTATTTGAACTTCAAAATTTCAGAGAATCAAAAATTCTTTATAAAAAATTATTGGAAATAAATTCGATTAACTTTCATATTTTATTTAGACTTGGTTATTTGTGCATGGAAGAGAAAAATTTCTCTAATAGTATAGATTATTTCAAAAAAATTACTGCAAATATAGAAATCTTAAAAATTAACAATAATGAATTAGCGCTTACATACTATAATATAGGTTTATGCTATGAAAAAATTGAAGATTATCCAAATTCAGAAGAAAATTATTTAACTTCAATTACTTACAATAATTCTAATTTGGATGCATATGTTAATTTATCTAATATTCACTATGCTCAAGATAAAATTGAAGAAGCAACCACTTATATGAAAAAAGCTATAGAATTAAATCCTAATAAAAGGATTCTATATGTGAATCTATCAAACATTTATGATAAGGCTGGTAAACATAATGAAGCTGTTTTTTATAAAAGAGTTGGTACGGGAAATATAGTGTTTAAATGTAGCAAGGAATATGGTTTATATGAAATAAACAAGGTTCAAATAAATGAAAAAATATGATTTAGACAAACCTAAAAAAAATCATAGCTTTATTGAAGGCTGGATAGCAAAGGACAATACTTTTTGTGATGACCTTATAAATTTCTTTGAGTCAAACAAATCTAATCACAAAGAGGGGGAATCATATACTGGATTAAATAAAGAAGTAAAAAATTCGATTGATATGTCAATTAACCCAATAGATCTTGAAAAAGAAAATTATCAACCCGTAAAAGATTATATGTCCCATTTGAATGAATGCTATTGGGATTATTTGAAAAAATACGATTTAAATCAATACATCAAAGAACTACACATTGGACCTTTCAACATCCAAAAATATAATAAGGGAGGTCATTTTAAATTATGGCACTCAGAAAGGATGAATATATCATCATCAAGTAGAGTGTTTGCCTGGATGACATACCTAAATACAGTTGACGATGGTGGAGAGACAGAATTTTATTATTATGATATTAAAGTTAAACCTATAAAGGGTCTAACTATAATATGGCCGTCGGAATGGACGCATCTTCACAAGGGCTCAATTGCAAATGAGGTTAAATATGTAATTACTGGATGGTTACATTTTCCAGATAATTATACGGGCGTGTAGCTCAGGGGGAGAGCGCTACGTTGACATCGTAGAGGTCGCTGGTTCAATCCCAGCCACGCCCACCATTTCAGTGGGGTTGAAATTAATATAAGAATCACCATCTTAATTACATAGTTTAATAAAATGAGGAGGAAGTTATGATTATTGAACAAATAGGAGCCGCAACATTTTCTAATGGATTGGTGAGAATTCAATGTTTAACGACTGGTCCAGATGGTCAGGCAAGAGAATCGGGTGTAATTGAAGTCCCAGGCAATGTTGTTGCAGAAGTAGTGAATAATTTAGCAAGTACACTAAATTCTCTAGAATCTCAACTATCTGCAGCAGAAAAAAACAATAAATCAGAAAAAAAAGGTAATGGAAAAGAAAAAAAAAGTAAGTCGAAGAAATAACTAATATCTTTAACTTTAGGTTTTCAAGTTAAACTTTTCTATTAAATTAATTATGCTTTTAAAAAAAATAAAAATATTTTCTTTGATATTGATGTTTTTACCCTTTTTTTCATCTAATGCTTCAGAAAATAAATTTTCCTTTGAGACATTAGAAGAATTCTATCAGTTAGAAGAAGAAAATGACTATTTAGAATTCTTGAGAGAAGTTGTTCTAGAACAGCCTGAATTTTCTTATGCAAATGCTATATTGAATGAAGCTGAGATGAATCTTAAATTTTCTCGGAGAGAGAGACTTCCTGAATTATCTCTTAGAGTAGTAAACGATGAAGTTATCTCAAGAAAAATTAGAGAAGGTGATGCTCTTAGAAAAATTAGAGATGATAGCTTTGATGGAGTAGTAGAAATTCGTCAATCCCTATATTCAGGTGGAGGTATCAATGCTGGCGTTAGAAAAGCGAAGGAAGGAGCCCTTCATATTTCTCTAGCAAAGAAAAGGGCAATTTCTGAACTAATTTTTAATGCTAATGCTATATATATTCAAGCTGTATCATCAAACCTCCTTTATCAACATGCTAATGATATTTTAACTGATTTAGAGCCATACCTTGCTAAAGTCAAAGCTAGGGTGGATGCGGGAATAGCAGATCCAGTAGAGTTTGCCCTATTCTCTGTAAGATTCAACAATATTAAATCTATTGTTGTAAAACTTAACGCTAACTCAAGAAGAGATATCTCGGTATATGAAAATTTTTTCAAAAGACCTTTTTCTAATAATGCTTATCCTAAAGTTAAAATTAATGATGAATCTATTTCATATAACAATCTTTCATTTGATGTGGAAATGTCTCAATCTAAATTTAAAGAGAGCATTGAAGATATAACTATTGCAAAAAGCCAATATAGACCTCAATTTGGTTTTGCTGCTAGATTTACTAAATATGATCTAGATGATAACTTAGGTGATGAAGATGTTAGGGGTGGTTTATATTTTTCTTATCCTTTTTTTGATTTTGGTAGATCATCTGCAAAGATTGCTGGATCTAAAGCTAAATCACGCGCAGCAAGAGATACTATTGCAATAGAAAGAAAGAAAGATTTAAATTCTGAAGCTGAATACTTAAGTATCCTTGAATCAGCAACAAAATCTAGACAAGAAATTTATCAGGCATTTATTGATACAAAAAAACAAAGAGACATAATAGCAAAAAGAATTGAGTTAAGTGGTTTCTTAGCGTCTTCGCTTGCAGAGTCAGCATTGAATGAAATCAATCAACTGCAAAGCCTTATGGATTCAGAGAAAAACCTTCTATCTGCATATTTTGGTTTGTTACATCAAAATCAATTACTTTTGCAAAGAACAATGATGGTTTTTTAAATGAGCAAAGAGAATATCAAAATAAAAGATCACTGGTTTTGGGGAACTGCTCTTAAAAACAAAGGCATTTATGTCCAGGTGGCACTTGCCTCAATAATGATCAATATATTTGCTTTGATGAGCGCTTTTTATATCATGACTGTTTATGACAGGGTTCTTCCCAATAACGCAATGGAGTCTTTATTAGCCTTAACAATTGGAATTGCTTTTGTAATTGTTTTTGACTTTATTCTTAAAATGTTGAGAGGATATTTTATCGATATAGCAGGTATTCAAATTGAAGAAGAGGTAAATGAAAGGCTTTTTAGTAAAATCTCAGGTCACGAACCTAGGTTACTTGGTGCCGGAAGCAATATTGTTCAAACAGTAAAAGAATTTGAAGGTGTCAGAGATTTTTTTACCTCTGCAAGTATGGTTATTTTTATTGATTTACCATTTATGTTTGTTTTTATTGGAGTTTTATATGCAATAGGCGGATGGGTTGCTTTAGTTCCCACATTAATTGTACCTCTTGTTTTAGGTGTAGCAGGCCTTGTTCAGCCAATTTTAAAAAGATATGGAAAAGAAAATACTAAGATTCAAACTAATAAAACCAAAACATTAATAGAGTTAACTGCAAATATGGAAACTGTAAGAAGTATTGCAGGTGGAAGTTTTTTAAAGAATAGATGGAATTCTAGCACACAAGAGTCTGCTAAACTTGGACTGATGAACAGGTTAGCAGGAAATTTTGCAATAAACTTTGCAACAACATCTCTTCAAATCAGTATGATTGGAATAGTGGTAGTAGGTGTGTTTCTTGTAGCAAGTTTAAAAATAACAACCGGAGCTTTGGTTGCGTGCGTTATTCTCTCCGGAAGAGTTTTATCACCTCTTGTTCAAACAGGCTCACTTCTTACCAGATTCAATATGGCAATGAATGCTTTCAATAATGTTGACGAATTAATGAAAGAAGAAAGCAGAGATGAGGTTTTGGATGGTGTTAAAGGAGTAATTATAGACAAAGGTAATATCGAAGTAAAAAACTTAAATTACAATATTGGTGAAGCAAGAATACTTAGTGACATTCAATTAACAATAAAGGATAAAGAAAAAATTGCTTTTGTTGGACCTCTTGGATGCGGAAAATCAACTTTGCTTAGAAGTATTATTGGCTATCATTTACCTCCTGTAGGGAATGTCTTTATCAGTGATTATGATGTTACAAATATTCCGTCACCACTTTTGAGAAAAAATATCGGTTACTGTCCACAGCAAATCCAACTCTTTTCAGGGTCAATTTATGAAAATATCGCTGCAGGTTTTGACGATGCTACAGAAGATGATGTAGTTGAAGCAGCTAAAGCTGTAGGCGCTCATGATTTTATAGCATCACTACCGAAAGGTTATTATTATGAAGTTAGTGAACAAGGGCAAAATTTATCAGGCGGTCAAAGACAAAGCATTGCTCTTGCAAGATCATTAATTAGAAAGCCAAATATTCTTGTTCTTGATGAGCCTACAAGTTCAATGGATACCGAGAGTGAAATGAAGGTCATTAATCACATTTTTAATCTTGATTATAATCCTACAATCGTAATTGCTACACATAATGCTAATCACTTAATAAATGTTGATACAGTAGCAATAATGGTAAATGGAAAAATATCAAGAATTGCTCCTAGAGATCAAATAGTTAAGACACAATCTCAAGTAAATGAGGAATAGATGAAAAAGACTATAAATATATTGCATGAAAGATTAGTTTCTGTTTTTGATAAAATTCTCGAATCTGGAATTTTTCAAATCCAAGATTTTGAAAAGCATAAAAAATCATTTATTTTATTTTGGATTATTTTCTCTTTTACTATTTTTGCATTTATCTGGGCTGCCTTTTCTAAGATAGATACAGTAATTCGTGCGGAAGGTTTTGTAATACCAACAAGTAAAGTTCATATGGTTCAAAACTTATATAAAGAAAGACTCACTATGATTAATATTGATTTAGGTGATAAAGTTAAAAAGGGAGAAATCTTATTTATTTTTGATAATCAACAAGCTCTTGCAGAATACGAAGCTAATAGAAAAGATGTAGAGGAAAGAACTAAGAAAGTTACAATTCTTGAAAATCTAGTTAATGAAGGTGCTGCAGCAGAAATGTCTTTGATTGATGAGAATTTATTACTTAATGAGGCACAAAAGAGGTTTGTTAGTAGCGAAATCCGATTAGAAAATACCTCAATTCAATCGCCTGTAGACGGGGTTGTATCTCAAATTCATGCAAATAATGTTGGCCAGGTGATGGACAGTGCTACACCGTTGGCTGAAATTGTCCCTATAGATGATAAACTAAGAGTTGAAGTTAATATACAACTTAAAGACATTGCCGATGTTAAAGAAGGAATGCTCTCAAAGATTTCATTTACTGCATACGATATGGCTATTTGGGGTCAAGTTGACGGTAAGGTAAAAACTGTATCTGCAAGTACAAAAATTGGCCCTGATGAAGTTCCATATTACCCTGCTATTATCGAAGTCGATGCAGAAGAAATAAAAAAAGTAAATAATATGGAGATACTTACCGGTATGCAAGCAAGTGCATCAATAATAGGAAATAAAAGAACAGTCTTAAGTTATCTTATAAACCCTATAACAAAACTATCAAAAAGAGCATTTAGAGAATAAATTATTACAACTCTTTTATATTATCTAAAAGAGGAATATTAATATCCTTAATATTGATGAATTTTTTTACTAAGGTGTTTGCTTCTTTTAAAGATTCATGAGTTCCCACATCAAGCCAAGTAAAATCCCTACCAAGAAATTCAACGGTAAGTTTATTATTCTTAATATAAATGTTATTGAGCTCAGTAATCTCTAATTCACCTCTTTCAGATGGTCTTAGATCTTTTACATAAGAAGTAACATATTTATCATAACAATAAAGACCTGTAACAGCCCAATTTGAGACTGGATTAGTTGGTTTTTCAATGATTTTCAATATTTTGTTGTCTTGGTTTAGCTCAGCAACACCAAATCGTTCTGGGTCAGTAACTTTATGTAAAAATATAGATGCCCCATTATCTTTTAGAAAACTTTTTTTAAGGAGTCTAGATAATCCACTTCCAAAGAAAAGATTATCTCCAAGAATAAGTACACAATCTGAATTGTCGAGCCATTTTTCAGCTATTAAAAACGCCTCCGCTATTCCATTTGGTTTAGATTGTTCCTCATAATCAATTGTTATATTCCATTGGCTTCCATCACCAAGTAATTCTTTAAACTGTTTACTGTCTCTCGGCGTAGTAATAATAAGAAACTTATTTATTCCTCCAAGCATTAAAACTGAAAGCGGATAATAGATCATTGGTTTATTGTAAATAGGTAATAGTTGTTTTGAAGTATTCTTCGTTAAAGGATAAAGACGTGTGCCCTCACCCCCAGCAAGTATTATTCCTTTTCTCATCACTTCTAATATTCAACTTATTAAATATATTTTTCTATTAAATCTTTTAAAGGTTCGTTCCAATTTATCAATTCAATTTGTAAATTACTATAAACATTTTTATTTAATAAAAGCCTACTATCAATTGGTCTTTTTGCAGAACTTTGCCATTCAGATTCTAAAATCGGAGTAATATAATCTTTATTATCAATTATATTTTTTGATTTTAAAAAATCTTGGATTTTGATAGCGATTTCATACCAAGTCGTGTAGCCATTATTTGTAAAGTGAATGATATTATTATTCGTAAGTTTTTTTAAATTATTTGCTTGATGCATTTTGATAATCTTCAATATTCCTTGACTTAAGTATCTTGCATAAGTCATTGATATATATTGATTTTTTATAATTCTTAAATTATCTTTCTGCAATAATCTTGATACTATCGTGCCTACAAAATTATTACCATATTCACTCACTAATGAAGCTGTTCTTATAATGAGATAGTTATTTGTTATTTTCTTAATTTCTGCTTCTGCTTCAGCTTTAGTCTTTCCATAATAATTAATTGGATTCACAATATCAGTACTTGAAAAAGGACCAGAGCTATTAGCTCCAAAAACATAATCTGTTGATACTTGTATTAAAAAAGCCCCTTCCTTTTCAGCCTTTTTAGCTAAATATTTTGGTCCATCTGTATTTATTAATTTTGCTTCATTTTTATTTTCTTCTGATAAATCTACATTAGTAAAAGCCGCAGCATTTATAATGACTTCTGGTTTTATGTTGCTAAAATAATCATCTATTTTTGTTGTTTCTTTCAAATCTAGAACGCTTGAACTTGGAGAAAATATTTCTAAGTCAGCACTTAATTCTGAATCCAATATTGACTTACCTAATTGACCATTTCCACCAATAAGTAAGACTCTCATTTCTATTTACCAAGCCCTATTCTTTTGTTATCATATTTTGAATTAAAATATTCTTTAAGAGAATTATGATTATCTAAATACCATTTTATTGTATTCTTAATACCATCTTCAAATTCAACTTTAGGTGACCACCCTAAATCATTCACAAGTTTACTATTATTCAATGAATATCTTATGTCATGACCAGGACGATCATCAACAAATTCAATTAAATCTGAATATGAATTGTTCTCTTTAGGTATTTCTTTATCACATATTGAGCATATTAATTTTACGATATCCAAATTAGAAATCACATTATTAGTTCCAATATTATATATCTCACCAATTTTATCTCTATTAATATCAGAAAGCTTAACAAGAGCTTCTACATGATCCTGAACATGTATCCAGTCTCTAGATTGTTGTCCATCTCCATACAGAGGTATTTTATTATTATTAATTATATTATTTATCACTACAGGAATTAATTTTTCGGGGTACTGCCAAGGGCCATAATTATTAGTGGACCTTGTAATAATCACCGGAAGTTTAAATGTTTTATTCCAAGCTCTTACTAATAGATCTGATGCGGCTTTAGATGAGGAGTATGGACTATTCGGTTGAATATTATCTCTTTCTGATGATTGTCCATTACTCACTGATCCATATACTTCATCAGTTGAAACATGCACCAAAATAAATTTTTCTTTTTCAGTGTCACTTAAATCAAAAAAATACTTTTTTATGCCCTCCAAAATATTAAATGTTCCATAGATATTAGTATCTATAAATGTTTTAGGGCCATCAATAGAACGATCTACATGTGACTCAGCAGCTAGATGGAAAAACTTTATTGGTTTATATTTCTTCAAAAGCGTCTCGAAATCATCATATTGAGAAATATCAATGTCTATATGTGTATAATTATCATTATTAATAGATTTCAATGAATTTAAGCTTGATGCATAAGATAAATTATCAATATTAATGATGTGATAATTCTCTAATTTATCTAATTTTTTTATTAGATGTGAACCTATAAATCCACACCCACCTGTTACAATAATATTTCTTTTTTTATTTAACATACTATTTCTTAATCTTTGGCAATTTCATATCTTTATCAGACATAATTACTTGATCTTTATTAATTGGCCATGGAATGTTCAAGCTCTCATCATTCCAAATTATACCTCTCTCATGATCTTTTGAATAATAATTATCGACTTTATAAAGAACAATGGTATCTGCTTGCATAGTACAAAAACCATGCGCAAACCCTTTTGGAATAAAAAGAGATGATTGATTAGCATTTAATTCTGTAAAGCCATATTCTAAATAAGTTGACGAATCCCTTCTTAAATCTACAAAGACATCCCATATTTTCCCTTTTAGAACTATTACATATTTAGACTGATCATATGGAGCTAATTGATAATGAAGGCCTCTAATAGTATTTTCTTTCTTCGAATATGATAAATTATCCTGAATAAATAAAACATTATTGAAAATATCACTAAAATCGCTTTTCTTATATATTTCAGAAAAATAACCTCTTTGATCGGTATGTGTAGTTAGATCGCACTTATAAACATCATTAAATATTTCTCTTTTATTCAACATCTTATTTTTCTAATATTTTTTTTACTAGCTTAATTTGCGCAGGCAAACAAACATTATGCAAATCATAGGATTTTTCAATAGATTTTCTAGCACTTTTTCTGATCTCATCGTATTTCTTAGGGTTTAGAAGAACTGCGTTTATAGTTTTTGCTAAATTTTTATAATCAAAAAAATCAACTAATAAACCATTAGACTGATGCTCGATTACTTCCGTAACCGGTTCTGTGTCTGAACCAACTACAAGACACTCACAAGACATTGCTTCTAAAAGAGACCATGATAATACAAAAGGATATGTTAAATAAACATGAACTGAAGATATCTGAAAAAGTCTTATAAGATCACTATAATCAACCGTTCCTAAGAAATGTATTTGTGAAGTATCAACTTTTTGTTTAATCTCATTAAAAAAAATATCCTTCCAGCTTGAATTTTTTGGAGGTATCATTCCATAACCTTTAGCGTCTCCTCCAATAATTAAAACATGAGCATCGGGATGTTTTTTTAAAATATCTGGTAAAGATCTCATAAATATATGATAACCCCTTTGAGGTTCCAAATTTCTGTTAATAAATGTTATTACTTTATTTTCTTTAGATAATTGTAAATTATCTCCAATTTTAATTGTAACGTCCTCTCTAGGATATAAAGTATTCGTATTAATTCCATCATGAATAACTTTAATTTTATCCCTATAGTTTACTGGAGCAGAATTCTTTTGAAATTCTGTAGGAGAGATAATTAAGTCTGAATGATTGAAAATTTCATAATTATAAACATTACGTGCTCTAATTTTTTTTATAGTAAATTTATTATAATCTTCATCATAGAACTCTTCATCAAAGTCAATGTCATACCCTTTGGTATTCCAATGCATTTCGAAGTAAGATAAAATTTTTACATCTTCCCATAAATCCTTTAAAAAAAATGATTCTCCCCATTGCGGATGAGCAATAATTAGATCTGGGTTAAAACCATTTGATTTTAATTTTTCACATTCCTCATAGGCAAATCTTGCTCTAATCATTTTTGTTTCAAATTCAATAGCAAAATCATCAATACCTTTAGTGGTTCCCTTAGTTATCTTATAAGAATGAAGATTTAAATCCGGGAAAGGATCAACCGTCTTAATATTACTCTCTTCACCAAGAGCGTGAACTTCAAATCCTTCTTTTATTAGCCCAGGGGCAAGGGTTCTAAATTGACCTGGAAAGTTTTGATGGATAAAAAGTATTTTCTTATTTTTTTTCATATCAATCTAGAATCTTAATATATCCGTATTTTAATAGCAAAGTAACGATAGAAAATATATCTATATCATCAATACTAGTTTTCCCAATAATTTCATCCACTGCAATAACATCATTTGTATTTATTAAATTAAGAATTTCATCAATTTCTCTTTGATTAGGTAAAATTATGGATGCATAATTAATACTTTCATACTCACGCAAATCTGAAAAATTAGTATTATTAATTCCTTCTAATTTGGATAATTTTGTTGATTTACTTAGAAAATTTGTAGGATACGAATTAAATATCTTAAACGGAGAAAGTCTATCTGAGGTAATTCTACTGTTTGTTTGCATGTGAGATTTACCTTCACTTAGTCTAATGCTATTCAGTTCATGTCGGAGTTCATCATATCTTTGTAAAACAACAGACCAAGAATAGTTTTCAGCCACATTTTTTTTTGCATTATGCCCAAGCTTCTTTCTTAAGTCTTCATTAAGAATAAGTAGTTCTAATTTTTCAATTGATTCTTCAATATCAACTGCGGTAAACATTGAATGGTAGCCACAATATCTATCATAGCTGTCAGCACCTATATCAAAACGATAAGAAAGGTTATTTGACAAAGGTTCAGGAAAAAAGGTTGTCTTAATTCTAAACCCATCTTCTCCGTCTCTAACTGTATCTCGATAGCCATCCCAATCGCTAACTACAACCGGAATACCTGAAGCCATAGCTTCTAAAGGGGTTAAACCAAAGGTTTCTTGAATATTATCTGTTAAAGAAAAGAAAATATCTCCTATGGAAAAAACTTCATACTTATTTTTTTGAATCCTTCCATCAATATAAAGTACATTAACAGATGGGCACAATTGTTTAGCCTCATCTTTTATCCAACCTTCTACGACTTCATTGGGAAACCAACCTGTCATAATAAAGTTAATATTCTTTTTAGTTCTTTTACTTAGTTTTTCTAGAGCTAGGAACATAGGTATATTATGAGCCTTTGCATGAAAACTTATCCTACCAACAAATATAATATTAATATCATCACTGCCTATATTGTACTTATTATAAATTGATTGATGATCGTGATCTTGAGAAAATTCATCAACATTAATACCTAACGGAATTATAGGAAGCTGTATATTTGGTTTTATTGATGATCCAAGTCTTAATTCTAAATATTCTAAATAATCATTATGAATAGTTTCAACTGTATGCTTTACAGACTTTGAAGTACAAATTAAAGCATCCCATGGCATTAATGGTGCTGTTATCATATCTTTAAGTGTTGACATAATACCATGAGAAGCAGTTGTATGCGTTATTCCAACTAAACTATAAGCATCATGATTATAGTAAGAACGATGTTTTGCTAAATCATCTAGTTTAGGATCAGGTCTAAATATACCTCCAAAAACAGATGTTTCTTTAGGAGATGAATACGGAATTAAACTAACTTTAACATCATCCTTATAATCAACTGTTTGTGATAGAAAATTAATAATACCAGATTTAATTTGTTCATCTCTTGGATCATCATGAACAGATGATAAATAAAGACCTATATTATCATAATCCTCCTTAAACAAAGCTTTCAAATAACTATTTCCAGCTGCTTGACGGCCCATAAGTTGATCGCCAGAAATATTAAATGCATCTGATCGAAAATAAGTGGCGAATGAAGCATTTTTGATTTCTGAATTCATATTGATATTTAATTATTCTGTATCCCAGTTTTTCCTAAACGAGAAGATATATGTAATTTTAAATGTTCCAAAAGATCATCATCAGAAACAGGTAAAACACTTGCTAAACAAAATAATTCGACTGCTTTAATAGATCTTACACAAACAGCATTAGAGAAATTATTTTGTTTTAAAGTGCCTGTTAATAATTCAGCTGTAAAACCAATTTTATGAGCCATATAATGATTATTGACTAAAAAAGGTCTCATGCCATATAAAGCATCAATAGGAGTTACAGGGCCTGCTTGAGATTCATACATTGCTTTACCTACATTACCATCTACAATATGTTGAGCAATTGTATAAAGATCTGGACAACGTATAAATACAAATCCATCATCTGTTAAAACTCTTCTAAATTCCGATAAAGCTAATGGAACCTCATGAGCAAATAAATGTTCAATGTTATGAGCAGAGTATACTGCATTAAATGATTTATCCTGTACAACATTCATATCAGTAATTGAAGAGACTATATCAGGATTAACACTTTCATCTATATCTAATCGAACTTCTTCCCAATCATTGGTATTAAATAAATCTGTTGTATTTGTTTTATCGTTATACCCACAGCCGACATGTAGAAATTTCATTTGTTACCTCATAGAGGATAATTATATAAAAAAAGGGGCTTTATAAAAAGCCCCTGATTTTAAAAAACATATTTAATAGTTTTAGTAAATTATGAAGTCACCCGTTGCTTGGTATCCAGCTTCATGTGCATCACCTGCACCTGCGAATTTAGCAAGTATTACAAGCTCAGCAGCATCAACAGCACCGTCACCGTCACCTCCGTTTGCAACACGGTCATCCCATGATAGGAAGTATGTATCAGTTCCATCATCAGAAACAAAGATGAATGCATCATCAGCAGTTTCATTAGACGCTCTAGCAGCAATTGCAGTTGCAGCTTCAGATAGACCGTCGGATGCTAAATCGGTTATTGTTTCAAGTACGAATACACCAATATTGTTAGCAGCGTTAAGATCAACAGCACCACCTGATTCAAAGATAGTAATTGCGAAATTACCAAGGTTACCATTAATTAAGACGCTTGAATCAAATGACATTGTATCAGTACCTTCAGTGAAGTTTGTAAGAACATCCATTCCAGTGATTTTAGTTGCTGCAGCACCGTCACTTCTAGAAGAGTATCTGATATCATCTGTACCAGTTGATGCATTAATAGTATCAGCACCTGCGCCACCAGTAACTTGGTCATTATCAGCACTATCAGCGATAGTATCATCACCAGCACCTGCTACAATGGTATCATTACCAGCACCACCATCAACGCTATCATTACCGCCGCCTGTAGTTATAGTATCGGTACCAGCTGCACCAGAAACAGTATCAGCATTAGAACCAAGAGTAACAATATCATTACCTGAACCACCTGTTATATTGAACGCTACATCAGCCTCAGCAAATGCAGTTTCACCAGTTAAACCAATAACAAGGTCGTTAACATTAATCGTACCGTCACCATTTACATCTAGCATAAATTCTGCAGTACCATCGTTAAAGACAAAGTCACCGGCTACACCAGCTAAATTACCAGGAGCTTCAGCAGTACTTGCTACATCACCTCTATCGGTTTCAGTAAATGTAATACCACCAGCAGCAAGAGTAACAGCAATTTCAAGATTATCACCAGCTACGCCTGCAGCAGATGTTGCTGCAAAATCAGTAATTGTATCTTTTGTAGCACCTGCAGAATCTCCAACAGCGAACTTAAAGGTATCATTACCTGTTCCACCAGTAATATTATCAGCACCAGTACCACCTGTTATAACATCAGCACCTGCGCCACCATCGATAATATCATTACCTGCTCCGGCTACGATAATATCAGCACCGCCAGCTGAATTAATAGTATCAGCACCAGTACCACCTGTTACATTATCAATTCCAGTACCACCTGTTACATGGTCACCACCAGCGCCGCCGCCAACTGTTGTAGCATTACCTGTTACAACAACATTGGAACCGTTACCAGTAGTAATAGTATCTGAACCAGCAGCACCATAAATAATGTCATCACCTGCACCAGTTTTCACTGTGAAGCGCGTTGTGATAGCGGAGTTATTAGCTGCATCATTATTAGCATTTTTGTTGAATGTAAAGTCATCATCAGCGTCTGTGATATTAGAAGCATCAACTTCAAATGTTAAAGGTGTATTTGCAGTAGTCACATTTGGCTCAAGTCTTAAGACTATAGCATCAGCTGCAGTTGTTGCACCATCAGCATCAGAAACTGTAATCTTTTCTACTTCAGTAACATTATCAAAATCAACAATTAGCGTTGCCGCACCAGATCCTGCATTAGATGCATTACCTTTGTTATTGATTTGAAGAACATCAGTACCACCATTACCATCATAAACATCAGCAGCTTCCCATTCAGTAGCTGAAGAGCTTGTTTGACCAGTAGTACCAACTATAACGATATCGTTACCGCCACCACCATAAATTGTATCATTCTTACCAGTTGTATCACCTTCTGTTTGGAAAGTAAGTACACCGGTAGATACTGTAGAAGCATTAATAACATGGTTACCACCTGAATTAGCAGTTTCGTTACCATCAATTGTTATAGCGCCTGCATTATTATCCATAAATGCCTGACTTAATGTAATAGTTGTTGTGTTATTTGCAATTGTAGATGTTGCATCAATTACCTCAATATTACTTACAGTTGATAATTCAGGAGCTGTTAGTGTTGGAGCATTAGCTTCAGCTAATGACAGAGTATCTGTACCAGCACCACCATCAACAGTTTCTGTACCACCAGTTGTTTGGAAGTCAGTGTATGTTGTAATACTAATAATATCATTACCAGCACCAGCATCGATGTTATCTAAACCAGCACCACCGTTAAGTGTATCAACACCAACACCACCTGTAAGTGTGTCAGCGCCTCCGCCACCAGTGATATTATCGTTAGAACCAGCACCAGAGATATTATCAGCACCAGCACCACCTGTTAAAACATCAAGGCCGTCACCACCTTTAATTGTTACCGGCTCAGTCGCAGCATTTGCTGAAACATCAATTGTTGCTACCTCAGATTGAGCAGGTGTAACTGAATCATAATCAAGAGCAGTTGCATCGATTGTTAAGGAAGTACCCGCATATGCAGCATCTGTAGATATGTTAACATTACCGGCAGTGTCTGCATCAGCTAAGTCCTGAACAAGAACTGTTTCAACACCTGTTACAGAACCAAGTACAACAGTTGCAGCGTTACCAGTACCATCAACGAGTGAAGTGTTATTCCTTACTGTTATAGTATCTGTACCAGCACCCATAGCAATTGTATCACTAGCATTTAACACATTACTATTTGTAATGAGGTTATCATCACCTGTACCAGAAGTGAAGCTCACATTACCTGCTGTAGTTATAAATGTAACATCCTTGGTTAGGTTTACAGTTGTTGTTGCGCCAACAGTTGTTGAATCAGCAGCTACTGTACCAGCACCTAATGTTACTGCAACACCAGGGTTGTTTGTAAGGAATGTATCTGTGAGTGTAATAGATGATGTATCCTGAAGAGTTAATGATTCAATATTATGAATATTAGCTAATTCAGCACCAGTCAATGTTGCAACTGCACCAAATGCAAGTGTATCAGTACCAGCACCACCATCAACAGTATCTGTTACAAGAGCTGTCGTAGAACTATTACTAAATTCAGATTCTGCAGTAGAAACATTAATAATATCGTTACCAGCACCAGCATGAATGCTATCAGCACCAAGTGTTGCTGAGTTTTCTTGACCATCAATTGTATCAACACCGGAACCACCTGTGATCACATCATTTACTGTACCACCCTGAAGGTTATTCGTTCCGTTACCTGCTGTAATTGTAGTAGCCACAACTCGAGCAGATGCATCAATAGTCGTATTTTCACCTGCATCTAATGATGAAGTATCAATTGTTAATGCAGATAAGTTATTTGCACCAGTCGTGATGTTAGCATCAGCATTTAGCGTAAAGTCATTAACTGTAATGTTTTCAACACCAGTCACATTAGTAAGAATTGCAGTAAAATCAGCTGTATTTGTCATAACAATTGAATCAGTTCCAGCACCACCTGTAATAGTCGTATCAGAGTCAAATGAAAGGCCATAACCGGTAACTGTTAAGTCGATACCCGCTGTATTGATAACACTATCTTGGTTGTCATTTGAATCATCAGATAGATCTACAGTCATAGCGCCAGTATACCCAGTTGCAAAAGTTATAACTTGGTTATCTGTATTCGCAAGACTGATTTTTTCTAGACCAGGTATTGCAGATTGAAGAGTTACTGCAGTATCACCTTCTGTTGCTAAAACTTCAACATTAGATAGACCACCAAGAATAGTTGAATATGCAATTGCACCAGTATGAGTTAATGTATCAGTTCCATCTCCACCATCGATAGTATCGTCTGCTTTAATTTGTGCAGCAGCAATAATTATATCATTACCTGCACCAGCTTCGACGTGGTCTTTACCAGTTCCTAATGTAATTGTATCAACACCAGCACCACCATCAATAGTATTATTACCAGCTGTACCTGCGATGATATCGTTACCAGCACCAGTTGAGATGTTATCACCAACTGTTCCACCGCCAGTAAAGTTATCAACACCAGCACCACCTGTATATGTCATTGATTTAGATACATTAGCACCAGCAATATTAATTGCTGCATCTGTTGCATCTAATGCAGAAGCATCAATTGTTAATGCTGTTGCATAATCACCAAGAGTTAATGTTGTTGCAGTATTACCTGTTGCAGCATCATTAAATACAATTTTATCAAAACCTGTAATTTGGTTGTTACCACCATTTGCACCAAGGTCACCTGCACCATCTGGTTGTAGGCTTAAAGTATCACCTAAATTAGTAGCAGATGCTGTAATTGTAGTATTTGATGCACCATTTAAATCAGCTGTACCAGCAACAACTGTTAAGGTTGCAGCTGAACTATTTGTAATAATGTCATTAGCATTTGCATCACCTGTAATATCAACAGTGATTGCAGATCCACCATATGATGTATCAATAGTAATAGTGTTATTACTGCTTCCATCATCTTTAACTGTATCAAATGTTCCTGCACCAGTTAATGTCGCATTAATTGCGCCTGATAAGCTAAGTGTTTCAACATTACTTAGGCCTGCAAAAACTGTGTCAGAAGAAATAGTAGCTGTTGCAACTACAGTGTCAGTACCAGCACCACCATCAACAGTGTCTGTAGCAACTATAGTACCAAGATTGATAGTATCATTACCAGCGCCAGATGAAATATTATCTTTACCTGCTGAACCGTAAATTGTGTCTTTACCGCCAGAACCTGTTGCAGTAATACCTACTGTAGTACTAGGTGCCGCGCCTAATGCAAGACCGCTTAAGCCAGTCATTCCTGAAGCATCGATTGTTACGATTTCACTATCTAGAGCTGCAGAGATTGTTAATTGTTTTGCACCTGTTGTAACAAGTTTAGTAGTACCTACGCCTGTTGTTTGAAGGTCAGCTAAAGTATTAGCTACAGAATCACTTGCAACAGAAACAGTTTCAATAACTTGTCCTAATAGAGTGCTTCCACCCGTAAGAGCTAGTGTAGTAGAACTTGTTCCAAGAACTTCAACATTTAATGTATCAGCTGTACCTGTTAGAGCTGTTCCTTCAAAATCAACTGTTGTAGTTCCAGCAGCTAGAGAT
>MDSZ01270011.1_pt1 | contig 22765 bp, 24 predicted proteins | sample 811201 | NCBI WGS metagenome assembly MDSZ01 (sample SAMN05326647, study PRJNA326480) | marine metagenome | isolation source: seawater | place: Indian Ocean: North | collected 2010 | reverse complement strand
TTCACTGAAATTTGGTTTGCTTCCATTCGAAGAATCCCAAGCAGTGTCAAATGCTGCATCCAGTTCCAAGACAGTATATGCGTTTTGACCAAGTTGTTCGTGTACCAGTTGGATTGCATCCCAGACTGCTGCCTTCTTATCACGAGCATCTTTGTGAATTGCCCCACGAAGTGCACCCGGGTCTCGGTCCTGCTCGGCGCCTGACATTGTAGCGATTGCAAATTCCGCATGGCGCAACTCGACCGTATCTGAAAAATCCAATTTTGCTGCTGCTTGGGCAAGACGTGCCAATGATGCTGAGCGTCGCTGAGATACTTGGTCTTCGGCGCCTGATATGCGCATTGCAACTTGATTTCGGACCAAGAGCATCTTTGCATTTTCTGTAAATACAACAGATGTTCGCAGACGAGCCATCGCAAAGAAATTCTTCATGAAGTCCTGTGGCAGGATATCGCTTGAGCGAGCAGATGGGTCGATTCCGTCCATCTTGTCGAAAATTGATTCTGCTCGGCGTTCCTCTTCTGCTTCGCTGACCTTCTCATCGAACAGGAAGAAAACCAATTCCATTCGTGTTAGCGTTGAATCCTTCATGTTCGCCTGTGCAACAACGGGCCGATGTGGGTCCAGTGGGTCGAACTTTGCTGTGTCTGTTTTCGGGTTTGCTACAATAATGACAGGTGTTTTCGTTGTCAGTTTTGCTTTGACTGACATTGCAACTGCAACTTCTTGACGTTCAAGAGCAGTGTTGAGTTCTGCTGGGTCACAGTCGAGGTTTTGTGCTTCGTCAATAATACAAACAGCACCTCGTGGCGTAAGGGCAAGGGCTCCGGGTGTAATAACGCGAGAGTCGCTATTGCCAAACAACTGCCCCTTTGTGCTTCCCATTCCGCCAATGAGACCGGCTCGTGTGGCTCGCTCACCTGTGAGATACTGTGTCCCGGGATGCATGTCTCGGGTGTATTCCATCATGATTGATTTCCCTGTTCCCGGGTCCCCAAATATAGCAATGTGTATGTCTGAGCGAAGACCATAAGTGTTCTCTGAACCACCACATTGCTGGAGAATCAGCCCGTGCTTGACTTTATCACGGCCCTTGATTTCGGGCGCATACGATTCAGTGAGAACTTTGACCTTATCGTCCCATGATGTTTCCGATGACCAGTGTTCTATTGCCTCTCGGTATTCAGGCTCAACCACGAAATCACGGGCAGCATCGTTGCTTTCCAGACCAGTGACAACGATATACAACTCTCGGTTTCGGTCGCCCTTTGACTTTGTATCGACTGGTCGAGAGCGGACATAACCGATAATTGTCACAACTTTCCCTGCTTCGACTTGAGTGGATATTGAATCTCGGAATTCGACCAATACATTCGGTTGGTCTGTTGAATCAACCAACTCTTCCTGAATAAAGGCTCGACGAATCCTTCGCTCCTTTGAAAGTGGTGCATCCATCATACTGAATCGTGAAACAGCAGCGGGTGCTTCGCACTCAGCACTCGCACAGCGATGTGGGCGAATCATGTCGTCATTGTAGTCGTCTTGACGAACTTCTGTGACGTGCCCGCATTCAACACCGTCAGCATTGACAGCATTACAGCGCCACGCAATGTGATAATAGGACGCCCGTGTAGTCGAAATATCAGTAATCTGACCCTTGACTCGGACCATCAGTCCTGCTTGAGATGAATCAAGGCAGGTTCGAACATTGCGATTGTATTGCTGATTGACACCTGTCACGCGATACTCTGGCCCGTCGAAATATGCGTCGGACTGGAACATTTCACCATAATGCCAATGTGCCGCAGACAGAAATGCTCGATGATTTTCTTTGAATGTTTCATACGTCGCTTCGTAGTGGCGTTCCAAGAAGCCAGCGAGAGAACGGTAATTCGCAAGGAATTCTTCCCAGTCGTTGTATCGAAGTGTCAAGTCAATGAACTCTTCTTGCAAATCTTGCTCGGTGAGCCCGCTTGGATAGGCAGCAGGAATATGGTACGCGAGACGAATACACTCTGCGTCCAATGTGATGATATCTCGCTGGTCTGTCGAGACTTCTTCTGAAGCCTGTGTGCTAAGAGAGCGCATGGAACGCATGCGCTGGTTGATTGAGTCGGGGGACATTGCACCTTCTTCGACCATTCGACGCATTGCTGGCTCGGCACGTTGGTCGATAGTATCGGTGGTGTAGTCGTCAGTGTATTGACACCAAATGCCCGAGTGATACCAAAGATAGGACTTAACGGCTCGCTCAAGAGCAAGTTTCGTATCATTTGTCATGTTTCCGAATTGAAGTGACATCAGACATCCCTCCAGATAAGAGAATCACCATTGAGATAACCCGCCATTTCGAATTTGAACCCACGGAGGTTTGCGATACCGAATCCTTCCTTTGAACTGTGCAGTAGTCGAGAAAATTCCCTCAGACCAGCAGTATCGTCAGCCTTCGGGAAGTCTTCGACACCAGCGAGTTCAGCCAATTGACAACCAGTATGTGCTTCGTTGACAGATGTTCCTGTGACAAATGTAAGCATATGACGCATTGCACGTTCGCGTGATTCATTCCACGAAAAGAGCGCCTTTCCAAGTTTCTTTGAAGCATTGACGCCTTCCAAGTAAATACACTTTGAGCGTCGAAGGCTTACAGGGCACAATTGAACATCAATGACGTAGTTGTTTCCTGACTTCTTCTGAATGCGCTCCATAGTTTGCTTCCATGAAGAGCGAGCAATATCTCGCCCGTAAATGTCTCGGACTGCTATTGCCCGAGTCAGCGGCAGTGCTTCCTCGAATGGTTCGTTTCCTGTCAAGTAGGCCTCTATTCGTGCATCGTGTTCCCTGTTGTGTATCTTCGGCATGCTCTTCTTCTCCTTCTGGGAACCTTGTGGCTCTCCAGTCAGCCTATAAATCTTCTGAGACCGTTCATATAAGCATGGTTGGGTGATTGATGGAAATGGCGACCGTTCATATCCGATATATAAAGGAAGGCGAAAAATGGCATTTTTTGAGACCGTTCATATAAGCCATTTTTGCATGTTTAACATGTGTTGAATGCAAAAACGGGGGAGAGAGAAAAAATGAGGAAAACGGAAATGCCTTACAGTGTAGCGTTTTTGAAAAAAGTGTTTCTGAGAAAACACACCCGACCTCTGATTTCGAGGGAGACCGTTCATAACGATTTTTATGAACGGTCGTTTTTTGGTCTCGCAGTGTTGCGTTTAGGCTTCCGAAAACACATCATTTTTCCTTTTTTTATATGAACGGTCGAGATGCAGTACCACGGTTTTGACCGTTCATAACTTTATGAACGCTCACTCGCGTGTGCGCGCACGATGATAAAATTCTGGGAGCGAAAAAATTGGAATGGAAAAATCAAATTTTCTTCGTTTTGGGAAATCTGAATTTTTCCGGTGAGATTTTTTATGAACGGTCTCTGAGAGATTTTTGATAGAATGCATGAATTTGTATTGTATTGTATTGTATTGAATGTAATGTAATGTATTGTTGTTGTTGTTGTTGTTGTTGTTGTTCATGCATGTTGTTCGTAGTGCTTCTGAGGGTCTTCGTCGCCGATAAACATCCATTCCTTGAACTTGTTCACACGGTACGTTTTCACGCCTCGCTGAATGAGAACTTCTCGTATCGCATCTCGTGTCTTCTTATCAGTATCACGGTGAATCAGGTTTCGTGTTTTCCAGTGATTCGATAGCGTACCACCGTTTTCTTCAATGAACTTGTATATCGCATCAGCACCGTCCTCGACATCAGTTGTGGGTTCGACGGAAGTCTCTTCTCGCTCCGGTGGTGGTGCTACGAAACCCTTGACTGAAATCACTTCCACGCCATCGTCAACTATCTCTTCTTCTTCCTTAGTGCGTGCAATTCCAAGTTCCTCGGGACTCATCACCATCAAGACATTTTCAATCTCACCAGACTCCTGAGCCACGGGTGCTTGGTATTGTGCAGCCGTAGGAAGTGCTTCGAGACGGTCAACGGCTTTTATCAGGAGATTCATTTTGGCATCCAAGTCTGTCATCGAAGTTTCAATCGAATACACTCGTCGCCCGAGTGCTTCAACCGACCCGACCATTTCTCGATGGATGTCCTGCACCAGCGCTTTCAATTCTTCAACTCGGTTTCCACCAAGAACATTACTTCCAAGACCAGACCATACAGACTCTTCGCTCATAAAGTGAAGCGTTCAAGTTATGGCGATAAAGGTTAAGGGAGCGAGTGTGTTGCCCCAACTGATGCCTGTCAAATTGTTCTTCGACAAGTATCATCGTCAATCAAAGCAAGCAAGGAACATTCTCAGAGATGCGAAGGTCGATTTCGATATCGTTGATTTACAGGACATGACATACGGCTGGCTGATTCTGGAATCTCTGACTGGCGAAGTCCATACACCTGTTTTGTTTGTTGACGGTGTAGCGTATCGTGGTTTGGAGGGAGTCCGTGACTACCTTGCCCGATGACTGGTTTTGCGACTGGGGTCCTATTGAACAAGGCGGTGTCCCCGGCTTTCAGATTTTTTCAGATGTTCATACGCAGTGCCCAACATATCTTGGCAACTTTGTCACCAATGCTGCTGGTATCATTTCCTGCCCTGCTTGCGGAAAAGAAGTTGGCATAGAGACTGACCTTGAAGCAGACATGATAGTCGAAGATGGTGTCGGGAACGATGATGATAATGACGGAAACATGGACAACCCAGAATTCAACAACGCTGCCGCCATTCTCGAAGGAGAACTGATTGACGAGACAGCCGAGGAACAAATGCGCCGTGAAGTGATTGCAGTCATCATGGGTTTGGCTGAAGAACTCTTCGAGCGAGCAAAACCACCAAGAGAAGTTGAAGATGAGCAAGAAAAAGAACATTACGAATTGCTCGGAAACAAAATGACATACTACGGAGCAATGTTGGCAAGCAATGCTGAAGACATCGCATCTCTCTTCATGCACTTTTCAAAATACGGGATAAATGCGTTTGGTGGGGAAAGAGTTGCAAAGCGAAGAGCCGTTGTCCTCGCTGTCTTCCTTGTTTATCGGATGGAGCGTGGGTTTGTGTTTGACGAAGTTGAAATCGTGAAACTGCTCGCTGAAAACATGAAGAGAGTCGACAACATCCGCAGTGAACTCATTCGTGCGAAACTCGGAGAAGACCAGAATGAGACAGGGTATTACGTCAGCCTTTATGCTCGGGCTCTCGGAGTCGAAGAAGAAATTGCAACAGATATTGAAACTGAATGGAACCGAGATATCGAACCGTTCATTCGCCTCCACCCTCAAATCGTCGCTCTTGCCTTTGTTCTGTCTGCTCTTGAAAATTTGCATGGACAAAAAATCAGCACAGCGAAAGCCACTCGTCTTTCAGACCTCCCACGATTATCAGTAAGCAAAGTCCGGAAAAAGTTCGATGACCACTTCCGAACCATTAAGTCCACTTCGTAATCCGCATACTTCATGAGCAAAGTCTCGTGGAACCAATTTCGTTCTCTTCACAAGGGAACATCAAGCAAAGAAATCAAAGAACTCTGGGCACAATACAAGGCGGGAGAATATGAAATCAAAACAGAAGAACCAGCAGAAACAAAGGTGGTTGAAAAAACTGAACCCGCTACGACGGCTTCAGAAGAAACGCCACGACAGGAATTCCTCCGACTCTTCAACGAGTTGTATATCCTCAACGACCCGACCGAGGGCGAGAAGTCCCTTCACCGACGATTGTTGAAATTGGCCGAGGAAACACGGCCCGAAGGATATGCAACAGTGCGTGGAGATGGCTGGACAATTTATCTCGGACCTACGCAAAAAACAGTGCTTGTCAACGAAACACGACGAACTGCCTTTTCCATCACACGTTCATACTGGCAACGCTTCTATCAAGGCGCTGCGTTGGTTGATACACAGATGTTTGACAACGAAGAAGGACTCGAGCGTTTGAAGAAACAATACAAGCGAATGGGTATGTTGGTGACACGTTATCCAATTCCCGAAATCGAAATCAAAGTTCCTCGTTCCTCCCTTGATATCCCGCTGCCAAGTGGGGTGGAGTGATTGGACAACAGTGCAGTTCTCGCACAACTTGCTGCACTTCAATCACAACTTGCTACCCAAAAATTGAACCGAGATGGTTTCAGTATCTGGGTGGTGTTCAATCCGAAACAAGTCGGAGTCTGGTGTGAGAAGTCAGGGTGTCCTGTGACAGGACGACGAAGCAAACTCGAAACAGTTCGGCTACGCAAAAGCCAGACAATGTCAGCATTCCTGACTGACGAAGAAGGCGAACAAGAAGACATCGAAGATGATGATGAAGAATACGAAGTCAAAGTCTTACGCGATACAGGCAATCAAAATGCACATCACCGACTCGGTGTTGTTGCAGCATTCCCGAAGGAAAAGGAAGCAAGGGACTACGTTCAAAATTACTACAAAACAAATCAAGCAGTGCTTGCTGCAATGAATGTTGAAGACGTTCCTCTGTTTGAAATAGAAGAAATCAAAGTCTTCTGATTACCATTCGAAGTCGTCATCGAATTCGAAGTCCTCATCAGTCAGTTCTTCGATTCGTGCACCAAGTTCACGAATCTGTGCATACAGTGCGCCCCTTGAACCTCTTCGTTTCAAATCCTGTGCAGATGTTGCCTTCCCGCTAACTGAATGCATATTGCGAAGAATCATTCCGTGGTATTCAGTTGCACCGATGAAAAACAAGTGCATCAATTTCAGCGCCATCAAAACAATTCCCTTATCGGGAATGTAATCAGTCCCGTGCTTCTTTATCGGAATTCCTTTCCAGACAATGTTGCCTTCGACCAGAATGTCATAAACATCGTCGGGTAAATGTTTCCAAATCCCAGCATCATGCCCAGCGCGAACCATGTCAATCAAATCAACTTCTTGTCGAGTCAATCGGATATTTACAACACGGCTATCGGATTCTTCGGAAGCACTTTCTCCCATGGAAAAAATGTAATCTAAGTATTCCTCACGCTTCTTTTTTGTGCGTCGGTATCGTCGTGCTTTCTTCGCCTCCTTGCTGTTGCTTTGATTTTCCATGTCGCTACGCGACATGAGTCGTGAACTTAAAGCATTCCTGTATTTTGCGCATCGACATCTTTTCGAAAAGGTGCGCACATCTGTTCAAATCGCTGGTGCACTCAACCCTCCATCTTTAAGTCCACAATGCGAAGGCGTTAGAATCATGCAAGTCAAAGCCACTGCAATTCACGTCGTACTGCCTGATGGAAAATCACACACATACACTGACTCTCAAGTATTGATGTCAGACTGGGGAATTTACATCAAAGATGGCGAAGACAAACTCATTCTTGTCACATGGGAGAAGGTCAACAGCATCGAATGGAACGATGTCAAGACAATCCAGCGAGTCTGGGCTGAAGCCGTTCTTGAAACACTCGAGGACATGATGGACTTTGACGAGTTGGAAGAAGACGAGGAACTTGATGAAGTGGTCAAGAACGACGACCCTGAAGTCAACCCATACAGTGATGCGGAGTGAATCCGGTGACAGAAATCATTGAGCCCGGTCTTGAGAATGCTCTCAAGAATCATAAGGAGCGCATGAATTCCCTGTATGCGGAAATCATAGCGAATCCGTATCGTGCTCAAACGCTGATTGACGATATACGTCGAGAAGTAGTGAGCACTGCTGCTACGCTGATGGAAAATCGAATTCCCTTGTCAGTTCCCAAGAAGCCTCGCACGATGACAGATGTTCTCCAAGAAGCAGCCGCTGAAGCAGGGATGATGATGGGCTCGAATGCTGTTGCTGCTGGTGTCTCATTCTTCCGCAATGTGAAAGACAAGGTCAATCAGAATGCAGCGGAAGGAGTCGAAGAAGAATTTGTCGTCTATGAAGATGAAGATGGAAACTACTTTTTCATTGATGAGGACGGCGACGAGATTGACTGTGACCAATTTGGAAACCCATTAACGGAGAAATAAAAATGAGCGATGATTTTGATATGACAGACGGCGACGACGAAGGAGACGCACAGTGGACTTCACTTGACCCGAGCGAACGAAAGGAATTACTGAAGAACGTTTTTTCAGATGACAATTGGTACGATGGGATTGCGTTTTCAGATGGTGGACAATCACATCCACCATTTGACGAGATTGCTACCCGTGTCGGTTCTGACCAATCAGTCATCAAGAAATACTACGTTGCATGGTTGAAGGCACGAGGATTCGACGTCGAATCAATCAAGACCTCCTTCAGCGCATCAGTTGACCCGCTTGCATCTGTGACAACACCGAGCACACCCGCTCCAGTTTCCGAACCACAACCATCAACTGCTTACCAGCAAGAAGTCAACCGCATGCAACATGAAGCCTTCGCACCACCCCAGAGCGCAGGGCCGATGGACCTCGGACTGACACCACCGAAAGGTGGTTCCGATTCCGATTCTATCTTCTCAATGATGCAGTTCCTCTCACTTCAACAACGAATAGCATCTGAAAATCAACACCGACAAATGATGATGCAGATGGAACAACGCCGCCTTGACCAACAACGTGAGTCAGAACTCCGCAGGGAATCACAGGCTCGTGACCAGCAGTTCAACATGCAGCAGATGGCGTTTATGCGTGAAATGATGCGTTCAAAAGACAACGATGGATTCTTCGATGGAGATATGAAGACTATTTTCAAGCAACGAATGGTTGAACAGATGTTGGATGGAGGCTCGAACTCAGGAGCACTTGAGCGCATCGCCTCTCGACTCCTGCAACCAGAAATGCTGGGAACATTAGCCAGTGCTGCGTCGAACGTTATGCCTACACGCAACCAAGTCCCAGCAGGATATGATTCACCAAATTATGACCCATACGCACAACCACCACGCGTACAGAATCCACCGCCTGCACAACCAATGCCACAGGACGTTGGTCAGGACAATTTTTTCGAGGGGCCTGAGGAAGAACCTGAACCAGAACCTGACATCGAAGTGACAGCAGAGCAATACAAACACGCTTTGCTTGAGCAGTTCAAAACCATTATGGGTGCAGAACTTGAAGACCCCAAGACGCTGAATGCAGTTCAAGAGCAAATCGACATCACTGTTGACAATGTTGTCGTTGAATTCGGACCACTCAGCCCTCAAGGCAAATTGGATAAGATGGCCGAGCGAATGGTTCTCGTCCGCTCCCTCCGAGATATCGGGCGAGGTATGCAAGATGCCATTTCAAAGATTGAAGAAGGAACTGACCCTGACTTGGTCTATTCCTTCGTGGTCGGCGAACTGAAAAAGAACGAAGTCTTCTGGAACATTTTCAAGAACAATACCTATGATGAATTGATGGCACTGATTGCACCATACAAGGACACAGGCGGAGTTATTCACGACTACAACTTCCTGTTGCGAGCAGATGTTGCCAGCGTTTGCCGAGAAATGCTCCAGCGTGTCAAGGCTGCTTGAGGTGATTGATTGATTAAGGATTGGGAAGCAGAGAAGGCCAAACTCGAGGAACGAAAGTGGCCAACTTGGGTTTATCTGCTGTGCTTTTTCATCCCAGCAACGCTTACCTTTTGCTTGATGACCTTTGTGCTTGAGCAGGATTTGTTGTTCTCCGCAATCACTGCATTGGCTGTAATGAACGGGTCCATCAACACAGTAATCGCTTACCTCACCATACAACTGGACACCAAAAGTTCGGAGTCATTGCAACACTTGGAGAACATCAATCAAGAAATGGACCGCCTTGAGGAAACGCTTGAGGAAGCCAATTCCAAGGTGCAGGGTTTCACCAATGACCTTGATGAGGCGAAAGTGCTGTTTCAACGAGTCGGTGTTGACCTCGATGAACTCGACCTCGAACCAATTGCAGATGTAGTCAGTCGATTGAAGGAAAACAAGGATGGTCTCAATCAAGTCTTGGACCACCTACGCAACATTGACGTCGAAGACTACATCAACCAAGCACAAAGGATTGACTGGCGAAGTCTCCTTGGTGCTGCCGAAGAAGTTATGGGGTTCATTGAAGCGAGGAATGCAGTTAGTGAATCACCAATGAACGAATTCAAGCCAACACTCCCTTCATCTGTTCCTGATGATGAAGAAATCAGTTTGCAACCAGATTGGGATGATGAGGATGAGGACGACGATGATGATTACGATGAGCCTGTCGTTTCTCGGCCACTTCGGTTGGACCGAAAGCCAACGAGGAAGCCAACCCCACGGTCAAAGGGATTGACACTCAAGCGCCGTTGAGTTCCCCAGCGCTCTCAAAAACAACAGCAACGTAAGGTGCTTCGCCCTGAGCAACCATTATCTTTTCAATAACGACCTTAACAATCTGTGAATCGTTGTGATAGACGATTCCTTCACAAGCATCAGTCACTGCCTTGAACAAGTTATCCAAGTCAGGCTTCTGGCTACGCCATTGCGCTTCAACGGGACTTCGCTTTCGCCATCGGCTCTTTGGAAGTGAAAATGCAAATCTCGCACGGACTTTCAAAGGAACATCTGTTGGTTTATCATACCCTTGTTCCTCCATACAGCGAGATGCGAAGTCAGCAATGAATGCTTTCCAGTCCTTCGATTTTTTCGGGTCATATGCCCGAACAAAGCCCCCTCGACTGGAGAATCTTGGGCGTCCCTGTGCAATCGGTTCAGCAGGGATGGTAAGTGTAAGGTGCATGTTTCTCCCATCGTGCAAGCGGCAATTAAGGTTGGGTCAATTTGAAGTGTAAGAGCGTCGTGGACCCGGCATGGCCGAGAGAATTCTGAGGGTGAAATTCAACCCCGGCGTTCCGCTTGACAAGCGTTTCGCAGTTGTCACGGACGAACTTCGGAAGTTGATTGAAGACGGCCTGCGGGATGAATACGTTCGTCGCAAGGCAGTTGAGATTGTCAACCGTGCAGGCGTCCCCGGTCATGATGAACTCGGGGAAATCCGAGCAATCGTCAAATGGGTTCAGAACAACCTGACTTATCGAAAAGACCCCATAGACGTGGAGTATTTCCATACGGCACGTCGACTTATCAAGGATGCTGAGACTGGGCGCTCGGCTGCCGACTGTGATGATTTCGTCATAGTTGGTGCTGCTCTGCTTGGCTCAATCGGGTACCAAACTGGCGCTCTCATTGTTGATTCAAATGCTGATGGTGTTTTTAATCACGTCATGCTTGTCGTAAAGACACACGCACCGACGCGTGAATTCGCTGATAAGTGGATTCCATGCGAACTCATTTTCCCAACATTCAAACTGGGTGAGTCTGTGAAGGTGACAAAGGTCATCCCGCTTATCGCAGACCCGTCAACCAAGCGAATACCTGTTATGATGCAAAACATCGGGAATAGCCTTGCTGGATTCGGTCAAGCAAGCAACTCCCGGTATCAACTCCCTATTGTCCGTGTATTGAATGGGCTAAGGAGGCGGTGAAAAATATGGCATTTGATTCATTCATGGGTAGTGCACCAGACCACGGTTTCATTACCTTACAAGACCCAGTTCAACCACGAGTACAGGAAACGACCCCAAACCCAAAGATGAAGAATTTCGGGAACACCGAAATGGCTTCTTTCAAAACCGATGAGTCGGCGATGAAAATCGTCAACTCATCATCCGTTAAGCGAGACTTTGGTCTCGGGAACGCACCTACTCCTGTTAATCCGAACCTTGGCAAGGCCACCAAGAAAAAAGGTAGTCTTGGCGATATCCGTTGGCAAAGTAGCGAAACGCTCATGGTGGGCGCTGCCTTCTTTTCCCTCGGAGTGGCAACCAAGTTTTTGTTTGACAGGTATTACAAGTGAGTGATAAAAATGGTACAATACAGTAGCAGCCTTGCCCGACGAACCGGTAGTGCACACCTTCCAAGTGCGCCTTCTGGGTTTTTTGAAACGATGAAAACAATACCATCCCGATTGTTCAGCCACCGTGCTCGCACACCGGTCATGTTTGGTAGCCTCGGCTCCCATTGCATGGGTTGGTATGGAAATGAGCCAGAAGCAAAGACATCTGGTGGAGCGACACTCCAGTCGAACCACTTCGGTTTTGGTTCAGCAGACCAACTTAATGGCTTTACACCGTCAAATGTGACGGGCATCGCATTAGGAATTGCAGCACTATACCTCATCACACGTTGAGGTGGGCTACATGTTTGGGCAGCAACAAGGAGGTCAGGCCCCCGGTGGAGGGCAAGGCGAAGGCGATATGCGTTTGCGCTCTTCGACTGAATTCGTAAGTGTCCTCAAGCAAGATGCTGCTTATCTCTTACGCATGTATGACAAAGCGTATGCCGCTTACCTTACAGAGAAAAACAATGTGGCCAATGCCAAACTCAACTACGATACGGCAAACGCTCGTATTGCAGAACTGAATGCAGAAAAACAGGCAATCTATGCCGAACGCTCACAATACAAAAATGCATCAGAAAAGTGGGAAGCACTTCACATCGGTCTTGACATGGAATACCAAAACCTGATGAACGAGAAAACACATTTGAATACCCAACTGAAGCAAGCAAGTGAATCTTTACTTGCTGCACAGAAAGACCTTACAGCGATTTCAGACCAACTCTTACAGGTTCAGCAGAAGAACAAAGAATTGGAAGGAGAAGTCACTCGACTCAAGTCGGGAACATCTGAACTCATTAAGGCTGCTTTTCGCGAGAAAAAGAAGCCAACTCTCATGGAACAAATCCGTTCAGTTCCGGGGAGGATTGTGAATCTCGGCACATATCCTGCCGGAACACCCCAAACCGTCGCTGCTGCCAGTGGTGCTTGGATTCTCGCTGCCCTGTTTATACTTGGGAGGATTGAATAATGGCCATCAAACCAACCGTAATGCCGATTAGCCCGAACGACGCCCGCTCTGCGATACGCGTGCAGAAACAACTGGAATCAGATATTGTAAGGCTACGCGAAGACATCAAGCGACGTACCTGCAACATTCCAGCAGCAAAGCATGCAATTGCAATCAAGGAGCGCCAAATGACCCAAATCCGAGCCTTCCTTCGTCAACATCATGTTGACCTCAATCAATTCGACCGTCTCGAAGAAGAGCGTCGTCGCCAAGCAATGCGTCGCCAACATGCGATTTTCGAGGACCAGCGCCGAGCAACTGTCCCCGGTAAGCATTCGCCTCAAGCCAAAAAAGCACGGCTCGACAAAGCGGTTGATGACATCAGGCCACCAGTCCTTCCTGCTCCGATTTCTCCAGTATTCCATCCGGCTCAAGCAGCCAAGCAGCGCCGAGCCAATGAAGAAGCAATGCAACGTGCTCGCCAGATGCAAGCCCAGAAAGAGGAAAAGTTGCGACTACAAGCCGACCAAATTCGCCGGGGCCAGCAAGCACAGCGAGAAGAAATATCACGCTTGAAAGCGAAAGCAGAAGAGCGACAAGAGAACTTCCGCAAGTTGCAATCAGAGACCAAAAACATCGTCAGCAATGAGGCCGCTCGAATACAAAAAGCAGCAGAGGAAAAACGTGACGCTCAGTTGAAAGCAGCCCATGAGAAGAAGATGGCAGAAGAAAATGCTCGCCGTGCAGCGGCTGCTAAGGCCAAGGAACAAGAGCGAATCGCTCGTGAGAAGGCTGAAAAGTTGGCTCGTGAGAAGGCACTGGCTGAAGCAAATGCTAAGCGAGCAGCCAAAGAGAAGCGAGCCCGTGCTGAAATGCTACGGAACAAGAATCAAATTGAGCGAAACTTCCGACAAGTATCTCAGCGCATCAAGGAGATGGAAATGTTGCTCAGTCAAATCACAATGGAGATGTCCCACGCAAAGATGTCGAACCCTGAAGTAATGGATGATATGCGTGAGCATCGTGCACGGATAACAGAAGAACTGACAACTTTGAAGCGACAGCGTGGTCCTTTGGAAGCAGAACTGCGTCGAATCGAAAAGCAGATGCAAACGACATTCATGGCAGATAACAATGCAGGTCTTCGTGCTTGGCATAAAAATCTCTTCAGTGCGCCATCCAAGCGCAAACTCAGTGTATCGTTGGATTTCTTAAGCAAAGAATATCGCTTTGACCTGCTCTCACCTCATTCACTTGAGACCATCCGCAATATGATTGCAGATTACGAAAATGGTTCGAAGTATGCTAACGAAGAGGAATTCGCAGTAGCATTTGAGCAATACATAGGGACACTCTATGCGGAAATGGCACAAAAAGAGCAACGAGCCGCAGCCCTCTCTGGAACCCCACGACATGTCAAACATGGTATGAGTGCAGTTGCCCAGAACAATTACAATCGACTACGGACTATTCAGCAGGCCGAGGATAGTATCAAGCAAGACTCACAACGTGCCGAAGCCGCTGCTACTGCACAAGGAGAGACTCTTGCAGGCCTCTTCCCCAAGTTGCGTAGCAGTGTGACTCGGATGGTGGGTAATTGAGGAAGCATGTTCTGGCTCAGAAGGCTAACCGAAGCCGTCGATATGGACGTATTGGTAGTGTGAGCCAGCAACAAACATCAGGTCCTCGAATCCTAAGCATCGCCGCACACTACCCCAACATACGTCAGTCTGACATCCTATATACAGAAAAAGAAGGTGCCATTCGTGGACTGCGAAACCAACCGCTTGTCCAACTGAAACTGGCGTGCATCCCATCTCAGCCGTTCTATCTGTATGGTTCGTTCCATGATGGGCAGAGAGCATATCTTTCATTCTTCATGCGAGTTGTCAACAGTGATTTGGATTTCCAGTTCAAATTACCAGCCTTTGGACAAGACCCGAAAGTACACGCCTCGCTTACGCCACCGCCTGCCCACTACTCTCATGAGTACATCAGCGAAGCAAAATCTCAGTGGGTTCGTTCGCGTTCGCTCATGGCTACTGATGAAGAATTTCTGAACCTTGGGTTTGTCCCACCAACCCCCACTCGCTGGGCGTCAGGTGTACCAATGGGTGTTCGAGAAGGAAGCGACACCATGCAGTATTGGAATGGACGCAAAGAGGACTTTGACGCCCGCATCAATGGTGCTGGCCCGTTTTCAATGGGCAATTTTGAAACAGATATGTATGGTGGTTCAAAGGGCATTCTTCCAATGGGGCACGGCGTACCGAGTTATACTGATGCTGAGGGACTCGCCATTGGCACACATGGACCCATCTTTTGGTTTGTATTCGCAGAATATGTTGAAAGCAAAGGGTGGAGAGTCATTCATGATTCCCGACCCACTTTCAAAGCAGGGCACCCGTACTGTATCGTGGGTGCGATGTATCTGCCCGACACGGGAGGCCTCGGTCTGTCAGAATGGGGTCCGGCAGAAGACCATCCAGCACCAAAATTCAATTTCTTATCCAGTGCCTTTGTAAATGAATTTGGTCCAAGTGGCACGTTTGACTCTGTCATTGATGACTGGGGCTGGGGGATTCAGAGTTATCGCATGGGAGTCAATGGGGGGCACTGGCCAACAGATGCATACGGCTCACTTGAATATACAGAAGCACTGAAAGTTTCAGTCAATGACTTGTATGATGACGATGGTGCTGGTTGGTTTTGGGATAGCCTTGGAGAGAAGGGTGAGCAGTTCAGCCAAATGCTCCAAGCCGAAGGTTTCCCTCGCTCAAGCGACCAAGTTGTTGAGAAATTTTCAGTCGACCTTGAATACTTCGACTTTGGGAATAATGTGTGGTCAGACACCCGCCCTTCGCAGTCCTGTGATAGTCAAGGCCGATTCGCTTGGTACTTCCGCACAAAGCGACAGTTGCATCCGACTCACCCCGATGTGAAGTCTAACCCAGAGTGGGCTCTTGACAAGACACAGTGGGCATATCCAAACCTACACTATGATTCTGGAAGCAAGATTTTCAGTGTCGGGAAGAATAACATCGGCTTCAAGCAAATTCGAACAGAAGGGATGTCTTACAACGATAGCCCGATGTTCAACCTTGCAGTTCAAATAGACGTCCAAACAACAACAATGAATGCAAAGCGACTTGTTCGACCAGCAGGGTATGCTGTTCGTATTGCAGACCCTGACAATTTCGCCTACTCGACGAATCAGCAAATAGACCGTGTGTTCTTTGAAGACGGGCAGTTTGCCCCCGGAAAGAAGATGGTTATCATTGGAAAAGGGCTTGACCAGACAGTTGACATTATGGTTTCAAGTGAAAAGAGTCTCGCTGCACTTGCAAAGAAAAAAGGAGTGGCGACCCCGAATGATTTGATACGCCAGTCATACATTGAGCAGTATGAGAAAATGGGTGGTGGCATCAACAAGCAATCAATAGGTTTCATCAAACCTATTTCTGTCGTGACTGCTGAAGAATTCGCTAACGGTATTCCGAGTGGGTTTTCTGATATGTTTGAGAACATCTTTGGTGGTATTCCTCCTGAGAACCTTTTCTCTGCCTTCCTCGATGAGGATGTCAAGGTTGCTGGTTATAACGCAATTGAGTTGTCCACGCTCCCGGTGGACATTGCTTCGCCACTTATCGACAAGATTGCAATCAAATACGGCCCACTTGATAACAGAGACAAAAACGGTAATACCGTCAAACAAATGCGTGAGAAGCCAACGCACTACTTGCTTGAGCAAGACGGTAGCACTTACGAGTTCCCATACACTATCGGGGTATTCGAAATTCCAGAAGGGTACAGTGGCCCTGCACCTGTCATCGGTGCTGTTTTGAAAGATGGGAACAAAAAGACGACACTTACCTTTGCCGAGGCCAAAGAGATGATAGCCGCTGCTCTACTTGCTGAAGAAGGAAGCCTTACTAACGGTTTGAGTGGTTTTAGTGGTCTGGGTGCACTCGCTGCTCCTTCTGATATCAGCGCAGCAATCGGGGAAGCATGGGCGACATACATGGACTCCAGTCTGCAATTGTCTGAAAAATTTGCATCAGTATCAGGTCGAGGTGGGAATGTCCCTGTGTATAGAATTTACAGTGAAACACACGTTGCACCTGACAATCAAGTCCCATCGACAGTGACGGCGTATTGGGCACAAGGAAAAGGAAAAGCAGCAGATATCACAATTACAATCGAGACGGTGAGGGGGGCAGGCGAAATCGAGGCAACAAAGGAATTCGTCATATCGGGAGAATATACCAGCAAAGGTGGCAAAACAGGCCGAAGTCTTTCAGTTCTTGAAAGCCGTTTCAACAGAGTCCGACCGCAGATGACCGAGTATTTCAATTCAGAAGCAACCCGTCTCAAAGCAACAACACGCGAGCCAGAGCCAGAAACGACAACAGTTGAAACAGTTGAAACACTGCAATTGAACGACCGCTTCGTTGTGTTGGAAAAAGTCTTCACGACAGGGGGTTGGTTTGCTCAAGATAAAACACTCATTTCTTACCGTGTCACCATACAAGATAGTGGCCGAGTAGCCCTATCAAACCCAGAATACTTCAGCACTGAGGCCGCTGCTAAGGCAAAAATGGACGCTCTCACAGGGGGTAAGAAACTGGTTCAAAATCTCGAGTTCGTGCATGATACACGCACGCCTACTACCGTGTATTACCGCTACCGGAACGTCCTTGGTGCAGCAACAACTGGTTTCGAAGAAGACTTGGCAGCAGAACTTTTGCTCCAACTTGCAAAGGAAAATTACGGGCTGTCCAAACTTGAGCAACTCATGACCGACCCAGTCAGCATCGGCGGCGAAGAAGATGTGAGTGGCTACGATGATGCAGAGCAAGGTGGAGCCGAAGCAGGAGACAATGGCTCTGGAGGTTCTGGTGGAAGTGCTCCATTTTTCACACTCAAAATGCCGAAGATATTCCGAACTTTCAAGACTGATAACCTTTTGCGTAAGCACACGCTGCTCCCGTATGGGAGCCGAACCCCAATCGACGAAGACACAACGGAGTGAAGATAAATGTACCGAATTGAAGACGTGACAGACCGCTATTCGGCGGACCACATCACCACTCTTGGTGCAGCACCGTTTCCTTCAGACAAGCCCGATGAACTCTATTTGATTAACGGGATGGAGAATTTTGAAACAGCACCCAGTCAGATAATGGTCGTGGATTCAATCGGAAGTAAGCCATCGCTTACAATAGCACCTAAGCAGCGGCCAGTAATTGGCTCTGGAAACTACACCAACCTCAAGCGCCGCCGTAAAACGGCAGGTTTGTCCGGGCTTTCTCAATCACAGTCGAATCTCGGGTTTGTTTCCTTCGACATCCCCGGCATTGAATTGGATGATAGTGTTGAAACTGCACTTGGCGGGCTTTCAGCACTACTGGTGACTGGTATAGGGTTGTACGGTCTTTACTTCGTAGCGAAACCCATCCTCGGGCTGATTGGTGATACACGGAAGGCTTTCCGCACGTTTAAAAATTGAAAGGTGATGAAATGGTTGATGCTAACGCTTTGAATGCTGCAATCGAGAATTATCTCGATAAAGTGGATGATTACATTAAGGCTTATTCGATGGATGATAAGCGCGGTACTGAAGTTCTTGACCCCATCCAAGAGGACGTCGATTCAACTCTGAGTCGCGTCCGTTCTGGTGCGTCAAGAGAAACCATCACCACCGTTCGTGTCGAATTAAATCGCTCGCTTGAGCGAATCGACTCAGCGCTGTGTGCCATCAGTGGCCAAAATCTCTCTGCCCTTGGCGCTCTTCCACGAGCACGCTCTGCCAGTGAAGGTGGTGCTTGGGCTGCCTGCACTGCGGAAGTCACGGCTGAGATTTCTCGTGTGACCTCTCGCTTTGCTACACTTCTCACCAACATGGATTCGAATCGTCGGAATCAATACGATACGAACTTTGCAAAAATCATTGATGCTTGCAATTCTCAAATGCAGCAGTCCGAAGGCGACCATGGCGCTGAAGGTTGTCGCAAGTGGGCACTTGCAGAGGTGGCAAAAATCGAAAAGCAGTTGTCCGACCTCCAGCAGAAGAACTCCGCTGAGATGCTTCGTGTCACAATTCAAGGGAAAGATGCTGAGCGCTTATCCCTTATTTCACAAGCAAAGTCTCTGGAGGAAACGATGTCTGACTCTGACCGAAAGGTCATCAACACACACAATGAGCAAGCAATTTCCATTCTCTCTGAAATGGCAGGAAACCCAACAACCTACGATGGTGCCGTGCGAGAAGCCAAGTTCCGAATTGTTGACAAGCACCTTGCCACAATTCAGAAGATTGTGCAAATGCATGCCTTTGCTTCAAACATGAACGGCGGTATGTTTGCAAGCCAGAAGAACCTTGCCGGTATTCACAACCGAGTTGCTCGCTCGCACCAAGCCAATTTCACCACTCACCGAAAATACAAGCAAGCAGCGCCCCCACGTTCAACGCGTGCAGGGCGCCTTAGCGGACTTGGTAATGCAAGTGATGAGCAAGGATTTTTCGAATTGAGTGAGGAAGAACAAGCACGACCTCTTGGTGAGCGCACAATGAATACTGTTATGCTCGCTGGCGGTGTGGCTTATCTTGGGTATCTTGCCCTGCGAGGTGGTCGCTGATGGTGATTAAGGGAAGCATTGACATTGATGATATGGATGAGGACTACATGGACGGAGACGAAGAAGAGGGGATTTTCTTCGACGACGACGACCTCAAGGAGGAATTTATGGCCCCTGTGCTCACAAATGCACCAAGCAAACCATCGAAGTTCACCATCCCGTGGAAGGCACTTCGACTCCCGGCGGCAGCGGGTGATGGACGAATTGCTACGCTCAAAGGATTGTTTGCTGGTACACGAGACATCCGTTCGTCTCCCTATGCTTACGTTATCCCTGTTTCCTCTTGGAATCAATACATCAACAACATGGATGCACGAGACGTTGCTGCTGAAATGAATGCGCCTGTCTCCGATTTCGAGAAGGCTTCTCTGTATTTGTTTGCGGAAGAGTGGCGAAACGAAGTCACGCATGACTCGTTCAAGCGCCGACTCATCGACCACCCACTGGTCAATGTTGCTCAGGAAACAGCCAAAGGCCAGTTGGTCTTTGACATTGTCACAGGCAAAGTCACTGCAAAGGGTGGCCGCCCTGACACAAAGCACGAGGAAATGCTCCGTCTTGCTATGGATATTCTTCAATCCATCCGCTTGCAATACTACACATTCTATTCCGTCAACCTTCTTCATGGACATGAAGGCCCAGCACTGTATGCTGAGTTCTTGAGCCGGTATGTCCCTCTTGAAGCACAGGAAGTTGCTATCGTCAAGGAAATCGAGATGGGTGTCCGAGCGAAAGGACGCTCATATGCTGTCAACACAAGCAACCCGATGGCTGACGCAATCACGACATTCAATCTGATGTTGCGCATTGTTGAGTCATACAATCTCGGTGACACCATGACTGTTCGTGCTGGCATTTCAGCGCTTCTCAGTGCACCTATCAATTACAAGTCAAGTGCACGACATACCATCAACACAGACACATTGGGTCGAACGAATGTTGTTCGTAGCGGAGACGTCGTCGGTATTGCTTTCAAAGCAGGGAAAATGAAGGATGCGAAGAAAGGGAACGAAGTCCACTACATGCTCAAAAATGCCCTCAAGAGTGATGGTGAATTGACCGGAAAACGAGATGCTATGTTCAATCAATTATTCGATAAGAAACACCACTGGGTCGAGGTCGAAGGTATCAACGACTCAACGCCTAAAAACGTGTGGCATGCACCAAACGGCGATAATTTGAAGAAACAGACTTTCCAGTCTTATTTGGAACTTGGTGTGGCCGCTGCTGATGTCAATAACACCGTTGCGCCCCAGCAACAAGGCAACCGAGCACGACGTGGAAGTGTTCGGAACAACCCGAGTGACCGTGGTTTCAAGAACGTACAAGAAGCCCTCGAAGAAGCAGTCGCTGCTGCGCAACTTGAAAACACCGCGTATGTCGTCGCCTTCATTCCCAATAAACCGTATGGGCGCCTTGGCACATTCGCAATCAGCCCAGTCGACCAGCATGAGGTCTATTTCAGGCACCTCTATCCGCAATACACGGCAGGAATGAATGACATCTATACCATCTCTCCTTCAGGTCAGGTGTATGATGAGCGCAAGATTTTGTCCCACCCGAAGCCAGCGAAGAACCCAGTGACTGTTGGTCAGGGTCAGCACTTCTTCATTCAATTGCGCAACCCACGAGACTTCACCTTCACTGCAAAGGAGAAGAAGAATGCCAAGCGCTCCAAGGGAACAATGTCGATTGCAGGAACACCCGGAAAAGACCGAACAGGTCTCAATGATATCCTTGGTGGCTTTGAAAAGGCAGGGTATGTCGCTTGGTCTGGAACCCACAAAAAGACCGGAAAGCGTATGCCGTGGATTATTCAGTTGCCTCGTAAGAAGGGTAAGACCGGCAGTGTGAAGTTCAAGAAGGCGCGAGTGACAGATAAGGACACAGGACAATCGTATTCGACCATCCGACCCTTCACCGCTGACAAGAAAATCAAGGCAGCGTGGGAAAAGTTCGTAGCCACTTATGGTGAGCCGATTTATGACAACAACCCGAAGAAGCGAAGTCTGTTTAAGATTCGCCGAAAGAACCGAGGTTCGTATTACAAAAGGAAGTGAATGAATGAATGATAATGTAATGAAAGCAGCCATCATTGGTGGACTTGCAGGTGTCAGTGGGGCAGCGAACGTTGTCGATGAAATGTATTTGAAGAAGAAACTCGGTTTCAAGAAGCGAGATTCAGCACAGTCAGCGTTTGTTCGTGGTGCTGCTCTTGGTGCAGTTGGTATGATTGCAATTGCAGCGATTCGAGCAAACACAACAGCCCTTGACATGTTCGGACTTGGAGCACCAATGCACACCAAGGATATGCGAGATGAAAGCCCCAAGTCCCACAAGGGCGACATGCCTCATGTATCGAAGAACTTACCAGCACCGAAGGACTACATCTGGTCACAGAACGGTGGAAGCCAATACCTCGTCATCGACCCAAAATTTTCGCTGTGATGGGGGAATCTGAATGATGCACACTGTTCCAAAACACCTTCGAGGCGCAACCCTCGGCAAGGCTCATCAGTGGGTTCGTTCAATGACCGACACTCGAGAATATGCCCTTGAGAACCCATCAGGACAGCGTGTTTCACTTGGCGACTTGACAAACGGCAGTGTAAGCACTGTTCGAATCGTCGGCGAGATTAAGAAAAACCCAGCAACACCGAACTGCGGTTGTGGGCAAAATCCGTGTATCACATACGGGACAATGCAAAACCCAGCGCACCCAGCAGCGTTCACTGGACGAACGTTCGGAATGAATCGCCATGTCAACCTAACACATATTCTCCCAGAAGAAGTCAAGCCTGCTCTTGTTTCCTCGATGGTTCGTGAGCAGGGTCTCTTCGGGGCAGTGCAATCCCTTTCGATTCTCATGGCTCGACCGCTGAAGGAGTTCACACCTGTTTCACCAATGGCTGAGGAAATCCTTCGTGCTCGCTTCTATGATTTCGATGACTCTGGTATTGCCCTGCGCAACCCAGCACCAATTGGACTTGGGCGCTCTTACGGTGGTCGCTTGCTTGGTCAAGAAATCGCCATGCAGGACGCTGCTTTGAAGAAGTTCGTCGGTGAAGCAATCGACAACATCGACAAGATAGACGTCACAGTGGCTGAGATGGATAACTTCGTCAACAACTGTCTCACCCCGTTTCTCCTTGCTGCCGAAGCAAACCGTCGGGCAATTTCCTACATTCGTCAATACATTCTCCCCGCAGCCAAGGATTACAAAATCCGTGGCAAGAACCTTCAGCGAGAATTCGAGTATATGGTAAAGCACATGGCAACTGACCCTGCTGACTTCTATTACGGCAAGGAGTTCGCCATCGTTGCTCACCCTGCTTTCCTTTTCCCACAGTTCGG
>MDSZ01221825.1_pt1 | contig 22769 bp, 18 predicted proteins | sample 811201 | NCBI WGS metagenome assembly MDSZ01 (sample SAMN05326647, study PRJNA326480) | marine metagenome | isolation source: seawater | place: Indian Ocean: North | collected 2010 | reverse complement strand
TTTTGTTGATTTAGATGACCACGAGTGGTATGATTCTGGAAGACCTGAAATGTGGTTAAAAGCGCAAATAGATCATGCATTAAAAAGAGATGATTACGGGGACGATTTTAAAAATTGGTTAAATCAAAAATTATCTGAATAAATTGGTTTAGGTAATTCACCATTACCTTCTAAATATTTTTTCCAGAGTTCTACTCTTTCTGATCTTCTTATTTCTAAAACTTCCCAAAGCGGCAATAAGCTTGATGCATCTTTCTCAAAAATATTACTTGTAATTAAACCAAAACATTCTGTATTTACTTCATCCATTCTTAGCAATAATTCACGTAATCTTGTTGCAAGCACCTCATCACCATCAATCCATAATCTACTAAAAATCCCTCTTTCATCTTCTGGATATAATGTAATATAATTTCTTAAATGCCCAACTAAATTTCTTTTAACTGTGGAATTTGGATGTTTACTTAATTCAGATAATTTATCTGCAAATAATTCTTCATCTAAAAATCTTATATCTCCAACTGTGGAACTTGCCGCGGCTAAAACAGTATTGTCTTCTGAAAGCAACATCTTTTCTAAATATGGTAAAGCCTTCCATTCAATTCTTCTAAATAACCTAGTTAAAACATCTGCCAGACTTCTTTGAACATTTATTTCTTCCCTATTAGATATCTTTTCTAATAATTCTAGCCCTGTTTCAATATCTGCTTCTATTAACCTTGGCAAACAAATTGCTAATTTAATCGGTACTTCGACATAATCATCATCCACAACTCTAATCATTGTTTCTCCAATTTTTAATGGCCCAACTAATTCTTGACGTTCTAATAACAATGCAATCCATTCAATTAGTAAATGACGGCGACTTTCTCCAGATTCTTCTAATTTATTCATTAACCATAAGGCAGATTCTACCCCTGCTTCATGAACTAAAATCCCCATTCTAGGAACTTGTGCATTAGGATCCCAACTCATTTCATGTGGACCACCTTCTTTTGTAGAATGCCAAGCACCAGGGCGAGCTGCAAGCGCTATACTTTCTAACAAATGATACCCTTGATACACCGATTGTCCTCTAGGTTTTTGACATAATCCATTCAATACAAATATTGCGATCCACCAACGATCTGTATCTGGAACTGATTCATCTAATGCTCTTGAAAACCAATCTGTACATATTGCAAATAATATTCTTTCAGCAACCTCTTCTTTTCTATTTATTAACCATTTTTCATGCTCCTCAAATGGTTTCTGGGTCAATGACATTTTGTATGGAACCATTATCTCGACAATCGTTTGTAAATGTCTATCGAATACAATTGATTCTGCATCAAAAATATCTAATGTTTTCTCAATTAATTTATCTACATCATCTGGATGAATGGCAGGAAAATCTGGATCCATAAGAGGAGGTGAAGGTAGAGGCCAGTCTAATTTGGAATTAGATAAAGCAGCAACTAAGTTTGCTCTCGCAACCTCTCTTACAACTTCACTTACTCTTTGTTGAGGTTTCAGGAATTATCCCTCCTCTAATTTTAAATTTAAATATCAAGTTCAATATTTAAGTTTTGAATTAATTCTTTGTATCTATTACGAATTGTAACTTCTGTAACGCCAGCAACTTCAGCAACTTCTCTTTGTGTTCTACGTTTACCACAAAGTACACTCGCAATATAGATGATAGATGCAGCAATTCCAGTCGGTCCACGGCCGCTTGTAAGTTCTTTTTGTTGTGCTGATTTAATTAACTCATGAGCTTTTGCTTCTACTTCAGCATCTAATCCAAGACCTGAACAAAATCTAGAGATATAATCTTCTGGACCTGTTGGCATAATTTTCATTTTTAATTCTCTAACCATAAATCTGTATGTTCTTCCAATTTCTTTACGACCAGTACGACTTGCTTGCCCTATCTCATCTAATGTTCTAGGAACTCCACATTGTCTACATGCTGCATACAAACTTGCTGCTGCAACACCTTCAATAGAACGTCCTCGAATTAATCTTTTTTCTACTGCTTTCTTGTAATTTACTGCTGCTGCTTCACGGACTGATTTTGGTAAATCTAATCTACTTGCCATTCTATCAAGTTCAGCTAAAGCCATTGCAAGATTTCTTTCAGTAGCATTACTTACTCTACTACGTTTTTGCCATTTCCTCATTCTGTAAAATTGTGAACGATATCTTGAATTAATTGTTTTTCCAGAATAATCCTTATTTTGCCAATCAATATCTGTTGATAACCCTTTATCATGTAACATTACAGTCATTGGCGCACCAGTACGTGCTCTTTGATCTCCTTGCTCTGGACTAAATACTCTCCATTCTGCACCTTGGTCAATCACATTATCTTCTACTACTAATCCACAATCGTCACAAATTACTTCACCACGACTTTCGTCTCTTGTAAGTGATCTGCTTCCACAATCTGGGCATTTTACTAAATCCTCTATTTCTTGTCTTTCAGCCATAATTTCCACCTCTATAGTCGTTAATATCTACAGAAACAGTTAAACTCCCCCAAACCTATCTTATTTAAACCTTATGACTTGTTTTATTGTACCATGGAATTACAAATATTAGACTCTCGATATTTTAAAGTCCTGTGTATCTATCAAATAGACGAGGCCCTTGCGATAAATTAAGGGGAGAATTCAATATGTCCAATCCAGAGAATTTAATTGGTATTTCTCCTGGAAAACGTGTTCTTTTTTTGACCAAAGATTTGGATTTAATACGGCAACAGTTATATGACGGTTTAGATTTAAAAATGGAGGATTTGAAGGCGTCTGATTTACTAGATGACATAAACACTGATATGATGACTCCTGCGTGGGTTTGCTTTGATCATTTACCATCTGAAATTGCAAAAAATGCTTACGCTGGAATGATGTTAAATGGTAAACGTGTTTTTGAAGAAAACGCATTAGTAAATGGAAATTTTGAAGTTATTGTATCTGGACAACGTAAAGGAACTGGAAGTAGTAGAGAAACAGCTGCTCAATGTGAAAGATGGAGTGGAATAAAAATAGTAATTGCTGCTTCATTTGCCCCAATTCATGAAAGAAATAATATTAATCTTGGTCAATTGATGGGCGATTATGAAATATTAAAAAAGTTACAAAATGGAGAACGCATAGAATTAAATGAATTTATCTCAAGATATGATTCGGTTACTCAAGAAATTATTAAATCAGGGGGATTGTTTAATTTTGCAAATAAATTAAAAAGCGGAAAATTGGAACTTCCAATAAATAATACAAGTAAAAGAAATATGACAATGGCCGAGAAAATAATTGCAAAAAATCTTGTAAATTCAGAATCTCAAAAATTTGTAAAACCTGGTGATGCGGTTATTGCAAAAGTAAATGGTGGATACAGCCATGAATTTACAACTGCCCAAGTTCATGAATTTTTAAAGAATGAATATGGAGAGAATTATAAATTAATAGAGCCACAAAAGTTTGCAGTTTTTGAAGACCATTTACTATATGCAACAGATGTTGCGAAATTCAAACCTTTTACAGATAAAATTCAAACATTAAGGGATTTGCAAATTGACTTTCAAAAACATACAGGAGTGCGCGATTATTCTGCAGAAGAAGGTATTTCTCCTGGAATTTGCCATGAGGTTGCTAGAGAAGAATTTGTAGATATTGGAGACTTTATTCAAGCAACTGATAGTCATACATGCATGGGTGGAGTGAATAATTCTCTTGCTTATGGAGTGGGAGCTACAGAATACGCTAGTTTAATTCATTCTGGATTTACTTTTGTTAAAGTTCCTGAAAGTATCCGGTTTGAATTGATAGGAGAATTAAATCCAGGTTGTACAGCAAAAGATGTTATGTTATACATTTTATCAAACCACGCTCGAAAAGAATTGACATTAGATCGTTCTATCGAATTTGGAGGCCCTGGTCTTGCTTCTTTTTCAATGGATGAAAGAGCAACTCTATGCAATATGGCTACAGAATGTAGTTCTAAAGCGGGTATTTGTGAGGCAGATGAAACAACAATAGATTGGTTATTATCTAGAAGAAATTATTCTTACGAAGAATTAAAATCAAAAATCATTAATCCAGATGAAAATGCAAAATATGATGGTGGGATTCATCAAATAAATTTAGATGAAATAAAACCAATGGTTGCTCATCCAGGAAATCCTGATAAGGGTATACCCTCAGATCCAACAAATGGTGAATTAATTGAAAATCTTGATAATGTAAGTATTTCTATTGCTTATGGTGGATCTTGTACTGCTGGAAAAGAAGATGACTTCGAATATTATGCAATGGTTTGTAAAAAAGCTGATGAAAAAGGCATGAAAGTTGCTGAAGGTGTTGAATTCTACATTCAATACGGTTCAAAGACTGTTAAAAATATTTCAAAACAAAAAGGTTGGACTGAAATTTTTGAACGGGTTGGTGTGAAAATTATTAATCCAGGTTGCGGGGCATGCATAGGTGCTGGACCTGGAATCTCAACAGACCCTGAACAAGTGACAGTTTCTGCCATAAATAGAAATTATCAAGGCCGTTCAGGCCCTGGAAAACTATATCTTGCAAGTCCGTTAACTGTTGCAACCAGTGCTTTCTTTGGCAAGATTACATCCTATAACCCGGATTTATTCAAATGATTATTTTTAGCGCTTAAGTTTTGATTTTGAATTAAATTCTTATTAGCCGTGAAGATACACGTCTTCTTTACGGTAGATGGCCCTAAGTCATTAGGACATAGGAGGACCAAAAAACCTGAGTTGATAAAATGAGTATTGCTGAAAAAATGGCTTCGAACCAAAAACAAATCGCTATATCTGAATTTTTTGAGAAAAATAAACACTTTCTAGGTTTTGATACCCTAAACCGTGCAATTATTACTGCAGTAAAGGAAGCAGTAGATAACTCACTTGATGCTTGTGAAGAGGCGAGGATTTTACCAGACATTACTATTGAAATTCAACGGGTTCCTAAAGCAAAAGACCAGTTGATTTTAATCGCAAAGGATAATGGGCCAGGAATCCCTCAAAAATCAATTGAAAATGTATTTGGGAAGTTACTTTATGGAAGCAGATTCCACGCAATTAGGCAATCTAGAGGGCAACAGGGAATTGGTATTACTGGAGTCGTGATGTATTCTCAATTAACAACTGGAAAGCAAACATATGTAAAATCAAAAATTGCTTCTGAAAGTTCTGCAGTAGAAGTAAAATTGGGAATTGATACAAGAAAAAATAAAGCCGTAAAATACAGTCAAGAACGTGTTATTTGGACTGAAGATGAACAAATTGTTGAGCACGGGCTTTTTATTCGTACTCAAATGAAAGCAAAATTTCAAAGAGGCTCTCAATCAATAGTTCAATACCTAAAAATGACTTCAATAGTAAACCCACATGCCAATATTACATTTAGATATATTAATTCAGATGGAGAGTTAGAAATTGAAAATTGTTGGAAAAGAGCAACTCTTAATCTACCAACTCCTGTTAAGGCAATTAAACCACATCCTCACGGCATACACCTAGGACAATTGCAAAGAATGTTGAAAGATTCGGAAGAAAGAAAACTTACTTCATTCTTAAGACAAAATTTTAGCGGCGTTTCATCACGTGCTGCTAAAGAAGTATGTTCAAAAGCAGATCTTTCAGAAGGTGCTAAACCAAAATTATTGAAAACTGAACAAGTCAATAGTTTACTAGATGCTTGTTCAGAAGTGAAATTTTTACCTCCTCCTACAAATTGTCTTTCTCCTATTGAAGATCTATTAATTAAAAAAGGCCTTTCAAAAACAATTGATTCAAAATTTGTAACCACATTAACAAGAAATCCTCGTGTTGCTTCTGGCAACCCTTACCAAATTGAAGTAGGGTTAATCTTTGGAGGAAGTATGCCTTCTGATCAACAAGTACAATTACTAAGATTTGCAAATCGTGTTCCATTAATGTATCAACAAGGAGGATGTTTACTCACTCAAGCAATTTCATCTATTGATTGGAGGCAATATGGCCTTGAACAATCAGGAGGGAAGGGTGTACCGAAAGGTCCTGCAACAATATTAGTTCATCTGGCAAGTACCAATGTACAATTCACAAGTGAAGCAAAAGAAGCTGTTGCTTCTAATGATGATGTAATGCAAGAAATTAGGAAGGCTTTGTTGGAATTAGGCCGTAATCTTCGAAGACATATGAAAAAGAAAAAGAAAATGGCGAAGGCGCAAGAAAAATTTGATCTTGTCAATGATATTTTGCCAGCAATTGCAGAAAAAGCATCTTCTCTATTAGGAAAACCTGTTCCTGAATTATCGTCAACAATTTCAAAAATAATGAATGCAGTCATTATGGAACAAAGTACCTATTGGGATAAAGAAACTAAAACAGTTAGAGTTAAAGGAATTTTATACAATTATACATCTAGACCTAGATCTTACACAATACTCATGAATTGGCCAGAAAAACAAGGAGCAGTAATGATTGACAATGAAAGAGGAGGCCGGAAAGAAACTATTGGATTATGGGCTTGGAAGATAGAAACATTACAATCAGGCGAAAGGGCTCACATTGAATTTGGACTAGATAATCTGGAAAAAGGTGACTGGACAGAAACTGAGGTTTTCTATCGAGGCTCTGCAGAAGTTATTGGTGCGAGTAAACTTGATGAAAAAATATTAGAAGAAATGAAAAATCAAAATTCAGATGAAGTTTTAGAAACTATGGAAGTCATAACTGAAGAAATAGATGAAGAAATAGATGAGACGATTAGCAATGTCGCATCTAGAGCAATGAAAAGCTCAAATGGTGATGAAATTCAAAAAGAGAGTTTTCAAACTACATTATTTGACGGGGAGGTGGATGAATGAGTAGAAGAAGAGAAGAAGGAGAAACAAAAGCAGCATTGCATCAAGTTGTAGAAGAAATGTATACTAAATTAGAAAAGGGTGAAACTCCCACAATGACTCTTCCAGTAAGAACAAAATTAAATATTGATTTTGATAAAAAATTAGGCGTATATAAGTATGGTAAAAAGAAATCTACAAGAGATGCATCTAGTCTTGGAAGTGCAAAAAACCTTCTTCGTGCCCTACATATGGTTGAATTTATTGATGAAATGATAGATAATGGGAAATCATCTACATTAAGAGAAATGTATTATATTTCTGAAGGATGGGGGCATGGTAAATTTTCCACACAAAATGAATCCAATAATTTAGCAGAAGATTTGGAAATAATAACTACCTCTATGAGGGAAGATTTTAGATTAAGGCCTGAAGAAGATGGTTCTAGAATTATTGGAAATCTCACAATAAATGAATTAAACAGAAGAGGAGAATGGATGAAAATTAACGCAAGAGATGACGTTGGGGATTCAGGTTATGGTGTACCATATAATGTTGAAAGAGAAAAAATTGAATTATTGGACCACGATATTGATTTTATAATGGCTATAGAAACTGGTGGTATGTTTGACAGGCTTATTGAAAATGGTTTTGATGAAGAATATCGTTGTGGATTAGTACACCTTAAAGGTCAACCTGCACGTTCAACACGAAGAATTCTAAAACGTATGAATGAAGAATGGAACCTCCCAGTTGTAGTATTTGCTGATGGAGACCCCTGGTCATTTAGGATTTTTGGATCTATTGCTTACGGAGCCATAAAAACGGCACATATCTCAGAATATTTAGCAACACCAAGTGCTACTTATTTGGGAGTAACTGCAGATGATATTGTGGCTTATGATTTACCTTCAGATGATCTTACAAGTAAAGATATTGAGGCTTTAAAATCTGAATTAAGTGATCCAAGATTTGCAGATGGATATTGGCAAGAACAAATCAATACAATGTTAAAATTAGGTAAAAAAGCAGAACAACAATCTTTAGCAAAGTATGGTTTAGATTTCGTAACTGATACATATTTACCTGAAAAATTGGCAGAATTAGGATTGGCTTGATAAAAAAAAACAACTTGGACTCATTTGAGCGATATGATTGAGCAGCCCACAACTTGGTCGTATAAAACCACAAAAGTGTTGTTAATTTCTTTTTTATTCTTTTTAATTGTCCCAATAATCGGTATATCAACTCAAGCAGATGAGTTTGAAGAATTAACAAATCCTGAAAAAACGCACCCTTCCCATATGATAAGCTTAGGTAATAATGAATCTAGTGCCATTACCTTATATTCTCAAAACATCTATACTGTATTTGTAAAATCTAGTGATAATGTAAATAATAAGGGTATCTTGCTTATTGATCAGGAAAGTCAAAATGATTTAAAACCTAATTCCACTAGTATAGTGACTTCTTTATTCAATGAAAATGGTGAAACTTATGATGCTGTTTCAACATGGGTATTTATTGAAACACGCGAAGTAGAATTACAAAACTCCGCAGGAGGAACTATTTGGCTTGTTAATGAAAGTGAAATGATAAATTCTCTTCAAGAAAATGATATATTAATTGGGTCATTATTAGGTTGTTTGACTTCAATATGTTTAATCCCCGTAATCATTGTATGGTTTGTTATCAATAGACCAAATCCAAAAGCATTGAATATTAAAATAATTACAAATGATTCTCCTCTTGAAGAACCAACACATTTAGAATTATTAAAAGGGCAAGATAGAATTCCAAATACTGACGAATTATACAGAGCAATACATGGTAATGAAAAGATGAAAGAAACATTAAAAATTGAAATCAAGGAAGAAAAAGAGAAAAATTCCATTCCTGCTCCTTTTGTGGATAGGCCTGATGATGAATGGCATCAAAATACAATGAAAGCCGCTAAAAAAGAGGTGCTTCTTGGAGATGAAAGAAAACAAGAGTTGCCTAAAACAAAAGATTACCCTGAAGAGACATCTAGTGATAAATGGAAAGAATGGGATGGTTGACAATTATTAGAGTAGTTTTTAACCTACCTCCTCCTAGGTAACCTCGGGTTTACTAGTGGGTGACGTAGATGAGATGCTGTCCTTGTTAGAAAATAAGGCCAGAAGAGGGATACTAGAAAGACTAGTTAGAGAACCACATTATGCTTATCAATTAGCTGAACAAATTGGGGTTTCGCAGCAAGCCATTACAAAGCATCTTGTATTATTGGAAAAGGCAGAAATGATTCATTCAGAAAAGGTTCCAAGTACAAAGGGGCCTGCTAAAAGAATATATTCTGTTCAAAAATCATTTAGTATTAGAATTGATTTAGGTCCAGATTTATTTAAATTAGAACAACGACAATTACCTAAGGGTGGGCCTATGAGGCTTAGTAATCGTTTACCTCAAAATTCAAAAAAAATTGCAGAGGCTTTGTCTGGAAGAAAAAAGATTGGTATTGACGAAGCAATCTTATTATTAAGTGATCTAGAAGATGCATTAGATAATTTAGATGATCAGCGTGATGCTATAATTGCCCTACATCAACATGTTAAAAATAAAGCATCATCTACAATTGAAAGTGATTTTGACCATTATGAAGAAAGACAACTTGTTCATTCAGTATTCAATAACCCTCGTGAAGAACTAGATATTGAACAATTAGCATTTGAATTACAAATGCCTCAAAACAATGCAAGAGAATTAGCAGATATATTCTATGAAAAATTAACTAGAAGCATGGCTAAACGTAGCGGGAATATAATCGCTGCACCCAAAAATACATCCCTTCCTTGGTGGGCTACACTAAAGAAAAGTGAAAAATAATTAATTAAAAATTAAATTATTCTTCTTCGTCTATTTTTTTAACATTAATTGCGTTGGGGCCCTTTGGACCTTCTCCAATTTCAAATTCTACTGTATCTCCATCTTTTATATTGCCTTCTACTTGTGACGTGTGTACAAATAAATCAGAACCTTCTTCTTGTTCGATAAATCCATATCCTTTTGTTCTATTAAACCACTTTACGACTCCTTGCGCCATAATATAACCACGCCTTAAACAAAGTACTTGATTATATCCTATGTCCTTTGTCTCTAATGATTAGTTTTAGTACTTAATTAAAAACACTAGATTAAAGAAAATCAGATAATGATAATTGTCTTGATTTATCATTATTAAATAATGAATCTGTACTTGATACAAGCCATTCTACATTTTGTTTTGTATAATGATCAACTCCATATGTTTCAATTACGTGCTTGGTAATTTCAATATATTTTTTCACTGCTCCTTGAGATACTGTTAATGCAAGCCCCCCTCCACAAAATTGTTGTGATTCTTCTGTTCTAGAATTGTTATTTCCATATTTACCAATACCTTTTCCTTCTAATTTTACTTTGGAAATACACTTTCCAGCTAATGGCATACGCCTGTAAGAATGACCACATTTTGTACAACGAACTTTTTGTCTTGTAAATGCCAACAAATTTCCTCTTAAGTCTGGTAAAAAATGTGACCTGACAACTGTTGAAGCTACACGACTCACATCAACTGCTCTTAATCGATGACCTAATGCCAATTGGCCATTCATTTTATCTTTCATTGTCTCTAATGTTTTGTAAGATGAAAGTTCTGGACCTGTAGATAAATTCTCTGTTCCATGCGTAAATCCTAATCCTCTAAGAGCTACAAATTGCCCCTCTTTTAATCTTGAATTGACTGTCCCCATTTCATCTTCTATCTCCTTAGAATGTAACATCTTATCTGTTGCTTTGTAAAAATCAACCGAATAATTCCAAGCCGCATCTACATTCAATGCTTCTTTGTCGATTTCATGCGGGTTTAATCTTGTGGTTAATACTAAAGGTGCATCCATTAATCCTCCTCTTCTATTTGGTAATAATTGTCTAGAAAAGTTGAGTAAACCATCCATAAGTAACATTATACAATCTTCATCTCCATCACAATTTCTTCTCTTAGCCGCATGGAAAAGTGGATGTGCATATCCTCCAGAAGTATCTGACCACCCTATGATCCTTCCCAATACTCCTCCACTTGTATGTGGTGCTAATCCAATTATTAATTGTCCAACCATATCTTCTAAATTATTAATATCATAAAATTTTACAGTGCCATAATAACGTTCTAATAAATCATCAATATAGTTTGCAACCCTGCTAAAAAATTCAATACAATTTTTACTAACTACAAAATCCTGTGGATATAATTCTACTAATTGATCATTTGAATTCAAAGGCATTCCATGAATATCATGAGTATATCCTAATTTTAATAATTTTTCAAAAGGAGTATTTACCTCCGAGGGAGTAAAATGTGTTAAAGGTACATCACTCATATCATATCTAATAGTTCCATCTCTGAATACTGGTAGTTTATACTTAGCACGCAGTATCCCTTTTTCAAAAGGTTCTGGAATTTTACTTTTCGTGGATAATTCTTTCATTCCTTTAATTTTTGAAGGTAATCTTTCCAATCCTAAATTTAATCTAGCATTTTCTAAATCTCGTTTTAAATATACTGTTTTTGTTGAAATGTTCCTCCTATTTGAAAAAGTATTGGAGGTTTTTTCTTCTTCGATTTGTATTGTTTTACCACCACAAACCTCCCCTAATGAATTTGTATTAGTACATTTTATTGAAGGAGATAATTCATCACAAGTAGTACATTTTCTTGAGCCCAGTGTGATTCTTACACTTTCTTGAGCGGCTGCAACACCAAGTAATTTTTGAGGGCCTCCTGTTGCACCTACTGGGAATATCATATGTGCAGCAGGTTTCATTTCTCTTGGTGCTGCTTTTTCAGGGCGGCCCATCCTACATCCAATTCTTGTTCCTGCACCATCTTCAATTCTTAATTGATTACATTCTTTAATCAACCATAATGAATTCAGATTTTCGTGTTCTTCAATTATAAATTCGGAATTTGCTAATGCTTCGGGATCTTTAGAACCCTTATCTTCAATTTTTGACATCGCTTTTAATCCTAATTCAACTGTTTCAGATATCCCCTTTCCTTGCTGCCTTGCTTCTGTTTCAGCCTGGATTCTTACAATTCTCTTCTGTTCATTTAATGCAGTTAAACGTTCTTTCTCAATAGATAACACATGATATGCATTTTTTAAACGTCTTATTCTTTCTGAACAATGTTCACTAATATCTATTATCTTTCTTGGATTACTCTTATTTTGTAAATTTTCTGAAGCATATCCAAATCCATTCAATAACGCTTCCCAACCTTTTGTTACAATGATATTATTCCCGCTGTGAACATGTTCTAAGCCAAGTACCATTAAACTAGATTTTACAATTCCATGAATTATTCTATAATCATCTTGAATTATTTCTTTTCCATTTATACATTCATCAATCTTATGTCTTATTCCAGGAGGGGTGATATCTGGTGTTGAATTGCCTGGCTTCGGAATATTATTTTCGCTCCAATTCTCTGAAGCACCCATAAATTTCAATGTTAATTCACCATCATTATTTTTTTCAATAACACATTCCTTTAGTATTGTATCTAAAGTAGAAATCCATTCAAGTGGCAAATCTTTCCACCAAAGATTAAATGGTGGACATAATGATGTTTTGAATTCCTTTGATATCTTAATTGTTTGTTCCCAATTAGGTTCCATTGTACGTAATTTTTGTGCCCAAATTCTGCCAGATGATGTTGATAAAGTAGGGGTTCCCTCAGGTAAATCATTTCTAGAAATATCCATAATATTAGAAAATATATTTAATTTGATTTCTGTATCTAAATTATTAATTAATTCAGATGCCCATCTATCCATGCCATATCCTGCGGGAACTAATGATTTGTTGTTCTCTAAAAATTCTCCATAACCAAGTAATATTTCTCCAATATCCCATATAGATGCTACTTCTCCCTTTATTTTCATCCATTCAGATTCTTTATCATATCTTCTAAAGTCTCCATTATTCAATAATAGCCAAGGTCCTTCAATTTCATCACAAGGAGTAATTGCTGTTGCTTTGCCAGGGCGTTCTATTTTCATTTGTGTACCTATTGTTAGGAAATCATCTAGAGCATACATACTAACAGGATTAATGGCCCCTGCTGCTAAACCTGATGTTCTGCACCTGCCATATCTTAATCGGAATCCTCCTGGGGAGGAAGGATCCCCTAATACTGGTCTGCCTGCAATAATATCATTCATATATTTCCAAACTTGTTTTATTTTACGTGATTTTAATTTTGGTTTACAATCGTATATTTCTCCTGCGAAGGTCAATACTTCTTTTTCTCTATCTAGAGAGAAACCCCAAGCATTTTTATTTGGGTTCCAGATTCCCTGATGTTTTTTTGCTTCTAAAATAAAGGTGTCATTCGGATTGCTAGAAATCCAAATTTTCCCATCATCTGTCCAATACAAAACATCGTTTGTATCTGAAGAAGATTTGTTGGCAAATTCTGTGATAAAATCCCATCCAGTAACTCCAAGTCTTTCTGTATGTTTACGCAATTTAGGAGCTTTGAGGCATAATCCTTCTCCAATAACTAACAACACCCCTCCCCTTACTCTTGAATCGTCAATATTACGCACATTTGCATATCCTGCACACTCTACTCTTTCGGTAGATTCTCCATTAATCATAACTGGACAAGCACGAACAATTCTATCTATTTCGTCAGGTGTTGGTTTATACTGTAATCCTACTCGATATAATCCAAATTCCTCTTTGACACGTTCAACTTCGGGAGTAGTAGGAACATAACGATCTATTCCTAATTCTCTTCTAATCATATCTGCAATTAATACTGCCAAAGCTTGACCTGTCCCTCCTGCCGCTCTTATTGGACCTGTGAAATAAATACTAAGAAATTCACTACCATCTACATTATTCAAAATTCTAGAGCGAGCAATTCCTTCAAGAGGAGCAACTAGAACTGCTTCAGTTAAGATGGCTAGGCCAACTCTAAGTGCTACATCAGCACATGTTTCCCTATCTTTTTCTAATTTTAATAAAGTCTGAGCAACATATATTGACATTTTTATAGCGGTTGTTTCTCTATCTTTATTCGTTTCTTCGAGAATCTCTCTAATTTTTCCTGCTATTTCCAAGCCGTCTAAATAATCTACAAGTAATTTTTCTGTCCTTCCTGCTAAATCTTCAGCTCTTGGAATTTCAATGTTTGTTGAATAATCCAATCCTTTTTTACGTTCAATTTCGGCTATTTCATAACATTTCTGTGTGGCCTCAAGTAGCTGCGCTTCATATTTTTCAACCTGTCTTCGCAGACGTGATGTTGCCCCAGAATTTGCACTCACGACCTCGCTTGAAATCGATACCTTATGAGGAATACTATTCGGATAAGATTTAACGACAGGTTAATACTGCCTATGCACATCAATATGAACTTACAAGACAAAATACGAAATCATCCTAAATGGATAGAGTTAGTTGAGCAAGTTAAAAAATTATCATATCTTAAAGGGGAAGAGAATGAATTTACACTTGCCAGTGGACGCACTAGTAGCCATTTCTTTGATATGAAGCCTCTTATGATGGATCCACGAGGTAGCTTATTATTGGCAGAATTAATGGAAGTATATCTTGATGAATTAGAACCTGAATTTGTTGGTGGGCTTGAATTAGGTGCCGTCCCATTAACTGCTATTGCGATTACAGGAAATGCAAAATCATCAAAAGGATCGAAAAGAAAGGGCTTCATGGTTAGAAAAGAACCTAAAGGAAGAGGGGGAAGAAAAACTTCAAACCCTCCTGGAATTGAAGGTTCTTCGTTAAGTAATGGAGGAAATATCGTGATATTAGAAGATGTAACGACAACAGGAGGTTCTGCAATTAAAGCTGTGAAAATGATATCTTCAACAACTGATTGTAATGTTGTTGGAGTGTTGGCCATATTGGATAGGGAAGAAGGTGGAAAAGAGGCTTTCCTTAAAGCAGGGATTCCTTTTGAATCATTGCTAACACTTTCAGACATTACAGGTTGATAATATGTCTAAAAACCTTCCAGGTAAACATATTGGTGGTATTTTAAAACAATTATCCACCCCTTGGATTATTGCATTAGAGCGTGCCTATAGAGTTAAAAAAATGAGTATTGAGGAAGGATTTATCTTAGATTTAGCTTGTGGATCTGGGATTCAATTAGCAGCTTATTCATCTCAATTAAATATGCCTTGTATAGGTATAGAGTTAGATGCCGAAAGAGCGGCTGTTTCCGAAAATACACTTAATGAAATTTTAAATTTTGATATTAATTCACAATCTAAAATAATTACTGGTAATTGTTTGCATAAAGATAAAATAAATATTGATAATAATATTCTTTTTTCTCTGATACACCTTGACCCTGCAAGGCCTACAAATATTCAATCTCATACAATTTCAGAAATGGAGCCAAATCCAATTGAAGCTTTAGATATATGGAAAAATAATTTAATAAAAAATAATGGAGGGGTTATTCTTGATTTGTCTCCAAGGTTATCAAAAGAACAATGTATAGAATTAATGGAGGAATTAAAGCGAATTTTACCTGATTTTAAACAAACTTGGGAGTGGTCATCTCAAGGAAGAGGACGAGTTGATAGATTAAGTGTATGGCTAGGCTCTGTAGCAGGAAAAAATACAAAGTCAAGATATGTAAGAAATCATCCAAAGGATATTGAAAAAAGCATAGTGATTGAATCAGAAAAATTACCATGGGAAAATGAAACTATTCCATTAAAAAATATAACTGTGGAAGTTGGAGAAATTCTCTCCATTGTTGACCCCGCATTGATATCTAGTGGATTAGAAAATGCATGGTTAGCTATAAAAAATTCTGAAGGCAGATGGATTAGAAAAGAAGGAAGGAGGCCACTTTTTATTCACTCCAATAAATTAACACATAATGAAGAAATAAATAGTTTGATATCTGAATCTGGCATAGTAAGATCAATAATTGAACATGATATTAACGAAGGTGTTGAACAATTAATTGAAATTGGAAAAAAGCTCGAATTGAAAACATTAACTCTTCGACTTAAGATTTCACCAGAATTACAACCAATTTTGCAATCAAAATTAGACAGGAATCTGATAGATATTGGAGGGGTGGGATTTGTAGTAAAACTACCAAATAATAAACTTGCAATATGTACAAAAATCTAAATTTTAGGCTATTTTTCTGTTGAGCCTATAACGCAAAGGAATCGCGCCCTTCAAATAGGGGTGGGCGGTGGGACGCTTTCGCAAACAAATGGTTTAACCATGCGAGGCGAAAAATGAGGACCTAAAATGGCGAGTAAAGACAATGAAGAACTTGGCGATGATTTTTCCTATATTGTACGTTTGAGAAATACTGATTTGGATGGTTTAAAGAGGCTCTCTACTGCATTAACTAGCATCAATGGCATCGGTGCACGTACTTCAACTACAATTTGTCGCCTTTCAGGATTGTCTCCAAATCAATTAACTGGTAATTTAACTTCAGAAGAACAAGAGTTACTCCGAAATACAATTGAAGAATATGCAATGAATGCACCATTATGGATGCTAAATAGGCAATGGGACAAAGAAACAGGCGATGAATTACACTTATTCGGTCAAGATTTAGAATTAACACACAAAGATGATATTACAAAACTTAGATCAATTAAAACATATAGAGGGATTAGACACGCTAATCGTCAAAAAGTACGTGGACAACGAGGAAGGTCCAATGGACGAGGCGGTCTTACTCTTGGTGTAAAGAAAAAGAAATGAGGTGAAATTATATGGGACATCCAAAATTTTCGAGACCAAAGTTTGATACACCAAAACACCCTTGGAAAAAGGCAAGAATCGATGAAGAACATGATATCTCTGCGAGACATGGTCTAAAAAACATGAAGGAAATTTGGAAAGCAAGATCTCAATTAAGAAGAATAAGACAACAAGCCATGAAATTAATTGGTAAAGTTGATGCGTCTCATCCACATTGGATGAAAGAAAAAGATGACCTATTACTATCACTAATTAGAAAAGGGATTCTTTCTGAAGAATCAACAATTGATGATATTCTTACATTAAATGTTGAAGACATACTAAACAGAAGATTACAAGCAAGAGTTTATGCTAAAGGTTTGGCTTCTTCAATGAAACAGGCGCGACAATTAGTTACTCATGGCCACATTACAGTAGCAGAACAAAAGATTACAATTCCATCATATGCAGTTTCTAGAGAAGAGGAAGAATTGATTGCATATCATTTGTCCTCAAAACTTAACGATGAATCTCATGTGTTAAGAGAAATTATAGATGGAAGAGCAAGTGAAGCTACATTTGAAGAAGAAGAAGGTGATGCAGAATGAGTCGTAGAGCAATAGTAAATATTTTTTCTTCGTACAACAATGTATTACTTACGGCTACTGATTTGACTGGCGCTGAAACAATTGCTAAATGTAGCGGTGGACAAGTTGTAAAATCTTCTAAGGATTCTGGAGGTCCATTTGCAGCAACTAGAGCTGCAGAGATGTTAGCTGATATGCTAAAAGAAAAAGAATTTACACAATTAATAATTCGTTACAGGGCACCTGGTGGAAATAAATCAACAAGTGCTGGCCCTGGTGCTCAAGCAGCTATTAGAGCATTAACACGTGCTGGAATGACTATCACTCGTATCGAAGACGTTACTCCTATAGCGCACGATGGTACTAAGAAGAAAGGTGGAAGACGTGGAAGACGTGTATAAGTGGTGGAAAAAATGAAAGTAAAAATAATTTCACAAGATGAACGTGACATAAAACTCCTATTGAGTGAAACTAACGTATCAAATGTAAATTCAATAAGAAGATCCATAATGACAGATGTACCAAAGATGGCAATAAGTAAGGTTAGATTTGAAATGGGTGTTCGAGGAGAAGACGATAATGGTGAACGTTTCGAATCAATGAGTGCTTTATCAGATGAAGTTATTGCACATAGATTAGCATTGATTCCAATTCCTACATATTTTGAAGATTTTGTATTTCCTGAAGATGATCCTGCAAACCAAGGTTTACCCGAAGACAAGTGGGGATCTCCTGCAAGCAGAATCATATATCATTGTTCGGTACAAGGCCCTGGAAAAAATGATGAAGAAGAATTTAGAACTGTGTATGCTGGTGATTTAAATGTTCTTGGAGATAGTAAATTGCAAATCCCTGAACATTGCAGAGAAATTCCTATTACAGTTTTAGCTAAAGGGCAATATATTGAATTCTACGCATATGCCAACTTAGGTAGAGGAAAAGAACATGCAAAATGGGCACCTGCTTCAGGAGTTGGCTTTTATCAAAATGTAAAGGCTGTACTAACTGATAAAAAAGCAGCTAAAGAAATTTTTAAACTTAAAATCAAATTAAATGATGGTAAAGTACTCAACGAAAAAATATTTGGAAAAGATGGAGTTTCAGATATAGAAACTGTTGAAGCAATTCGAAAAGCACTACTATATTCAGAAAAAAATGTAGGTAGTTCTGGTGAATCTGGAATTACAATGGAAGAAATCCCTGGAGAATTTGTATTCCACTATGAATCTGATGGGTCTCTTTCAGTAATTGATATCTTTAATCGAGCATGTGAGGAATTAGAATCAAGATTTGATTCTCTTGGCGAGCAATTAAAAATTGCATTGTCATAATCCGATTCAGTTATCTTTTGCAACAGATAGGGCATTGTAATGCAACTTAACAGCGTCTCCACTAAAATTGGTGGACATGTCACATTATTATTTAGTATTCAATCAAATGATGAAGATTTAGATCAACAAGGAAGTAGGGGAGCGGGTCTTTGTGTTGAAAAGGGAGTAGAAGTCAATACTACAATCGTAAATGGAAATGGAAATATAAAAATTATATCAACTGAAAAAAATCTTTCTTCTGAGTTATATCATTTAGTTATAGAACACATTGGTGACATATTTAAAATCGTTTATGAGTATGATTGGACTTTTGAAATAAAAAGTGATTTGCCCTTTGGCCAAGGTTTTGGTTGTTCGGCAGCAGGGGCGCTAGGAGCAATTATTTCGGTATTGAAACTCATAAATAAAACCGAAAATATTTTTCAAAATTCAATAACGATCGCCCATAGAATAGAACGTAAAATGTCTAGTGGCTTAGGTGATGTTGTTGCTTTGGGAGCAGGAGGGGTTGAACTTAGAGTAGAACCAGGATTACCATTCCCTCCAAATAATGGACTTATATTAAGTTGGAATGAATCTTTTCCAGTTCTCCTATGCTGGGTAAAAAATCAAGAAAAACACACTTCAGAATACATTGACAACGAGGGGTGGAAAGCTAAAATTAGTTCTGCTGGCGAACAATGTATCTCAAAATTAAATCAAAAAGAATGGGATAAATTCACTTGGAATGAATTATTGGTTCAAGCAAATTTATTTTGTAAAAATTCGGGAATGTTAAATGATTCTAATCGAAAAAACATCATTAATAATATTGAAACAATACTAAAAGAAAATAGAATTGATTTGTTTTGGAATGCAAGTTTATGTATGCTTGGTTCAAGTGCAGTAATTGTTCCTACTAATTTAGACAATTATAATGAAAGAGAATTAGATGATATTCTTAAGAAAATTAAAGAAATTGGGTTAGATGGGTGCATTACGAAAATAAATTCAAATGATATTATTTAATTTAAATTTGTTTAAGTCTTGTCAAATCTAATTGCGACGAATCAAGAAGAATTACTCCAGGAACTCTTAAATTTGCTGAAAAACCATGGCGAAATACTATTGCACCTTGTCCCCATTCCTCAATATAGCGATTCATTTGTTTAATCGTTTTCTTTCTTTGGAAGTTTACATCTGCCCCATAAAAATGTTTAGCATCTACCCAAGCAATTTGTTGGCCATTCACAATTACATGATCTAACAATAATAAATCTGGAGTCCTAATCGGTTTTCCATGTTCTTTAGTTTGTTCTGCAACCATTTCTGGCTGTCTTCTAATTCTTACACCTTTACTCTCAAAATGATCACATAATATATCTTCAAACAAATCTGCTCTCTTTGCGTTTTCTGATTGGTTAACATTTGCAACTCTATCTGCTGATTCAGCTTTGATAAATTCTTCTTGATCTCTTTTATTTAATTTCTTTTCAGGTGAACGAAGTGCATCTTTAATTTTGATTTTTGACCACCCGCGAGACTTTAAAATTCCTCTAAAAATATTCATTGGGGGGTAATCAAAACGTTTGGCAAGTTCAACAATAGATTCACCCTCATCGTATAACTTTCTTAACTTACCTAAATTCCGTTGTAGATGATGAAATGAGTATACTGATTTTTCTTGTAATATAGCTGATCTAAGTGATAATGCCTGATCTAAAGTAATCTCCATTTTATCTACAAATTTTGCTATTTCATCCATACGCTTGTCTTCTAACCATCCGAATTCCCCTCTCCTAACAACAAAATCTCCTACTTTTTTTTCAACTTTTTTGGGCACAGGGTTTAATTCCCAATCCATCTTAATTGTATTTGGTTCCCATTCCTCTTCTGGGAATGCCATTGGCTTTTCGATCCTAGAGAATCTCTCCTCTGCTCTTGCTCTCGCTTCCCTAACAAAATTCATATTTGCATTGCCTTTTGATTTCGCATTATTTTTATTGCGACCATGGCGTTTATTCTTGCTCACGATTAGCCCTAAAGCAAGCGGCCTATGAACTCGCGGCCCCTCTGGCGGTAAACTAATGGAAAGAAAGCAATATATTGATGTCTTAAGAAGTATAGCAATTTTGTTTATGATCGAAGTTCATACTTCAGCACAGTTAGCACCATCAAATATTTCAGAAGAGTCTTTAATTGCATTAATTGTTGCTTCAATAGGAGGATTAGCTGCTCCTTTATTTGTCACATTAAGTGGGTGGGGAACACAACATAGTTTAATCCATAAATCATCCAATAATGATTTGGAAAAATCAATTGCATATTGGGCAACAAGTAGATTTTTATTTTTAATCGGTTGTCAATTAATTGTTAATTTAATAGCGGGTCATGTGTTTAATTGGTATACTCCTGGGGTTTTGAGTCTTCTTGCATTATGTACTCTTCTGGCTGTGCCACTTTCTAAAATTAAACTTAAAACAAAAATTTGGTTTTTATTATTTGTTTCATTTACCCCAATAATTAATTCACATTTTTTTAATTTAAATGGAGATTGGAGCCATATAATTAGTGCAAATTCAACATTTGAATGGTTAGATAGAATGATATTTAGTGGGACATACCCATTATTTCCTTGGTTGTCATTTTTCTTATTAGGGGGAATAATTAGAGACTCAGAAAAATTATTGAATTATAAATTAATGAATTTTGGTATTTTATTCTCAATTTCTTTTATTTTATATTCGATTTTAACGAACACTAAATGGGCAACTACTACAGGTGATGCGATGCTAACCTTTTTCCCTGCTAGTATTGCATTTATTATTACTGCAAATACAACAGTATTGATATTATTTATGTTATTACAAAAATTTGAGAGTGTGCTCAAAAGGTCAAAAATAATGAAGGGCTTTTCAAAAATAGGTAATTTATCTTTAACAATATATATTCTACATTTCATCCCCTTAAGATTATTAGATATTTTTAATTTGAATGAATGGACTCTATTAGAAGCAATAATAATAACACTATTTTTTACATTTATTTGGTGGCCACTTAGTTTAATTCATAATAAATCATTCAAAAAGTATAGTTTTGAATCTTTACTAAGACTTGTTTCAGCCAAAAAGAATATACCAAGTACCTCTGTGAGAGAGTCATGAGTCATATATCAGAAGGGAATAATATACCTTTAAGGCTGAAAAACAGAGCATCAACCCATGGAAATAATCCAGCATTATATTGGAGTGAAGGGGATGAGTGGAAATCTTGCACATGGTCAGAACATTATCAAAATGTTTGCAAGTTTGGTGGCGCACTTCTAGCAATGGGATTTGAAGCTGGAGACACAGTTTCAATTTCTGGAAATAATTGCAAAGAATGGATTGTTGCTTGCTTAGGTTCAATGTATGTTAGAGCACTTCCTGCAGGGATCTATCAAACATCAACACCTGAACAATTTCAATATGTTGCAAATCATATGGAGGCTAAAGTATTAGTTCTTGAAAATAAAGTGCAATGGGAAAAATTTGTTTCAGAAAGAGAGGGTTTACAAACAGTAAAACGTGTTGTAATGATGAATGATATTGAAGAAATTGATGATGAAATTGCTATTTCATTTGAAGATTTCCTTGAATCTGGTAGTTCTCATATTGACAAAGCTAATGAACGAATGATGGAAATAAAACCTGATGATCTAGCATTATTAATCTATACTTCTGGAACCACTGGCCCTCCAAAAGGAGTTATGCTATCACATCATAATCTTGCTTGGACGGTAGAAGGTGCTTCTGAAGTTGTTGGAGGATTAGGCCCTAGTGATAGGCATGTAGCTTATCTCCCTCTATCACATATTGCTGAACAAATGTTCTGTATACATGGTTCAGTTTCATTTGGTTTTGCTGTGTGGGTTTGTGGATCATTTGAAAGAATTAAAGAACATCTATTGGAGGCAAGACCTACCTTATTCTTAGCTGTTCCAAGAGTTTGGGAAAAATTCAAAGCAGCTTTAGAATCTAAACTAGGCGATGCTTCTGGACTTAAAGCTAAAATTGTCAGTTGGTCAATGAAACAAGGGCTAAATGGCGGATACAAAATGATTGATACTGGTAAATCTGGATTGAGATGGAAAATAGCAAACAAATTATTCTTCACTAAATTAAAAGGGCAATTAGGACTTGATCAATTAAAGTTTGCAGTAACTGCAGCCGCCCCTATTGGAAAAGATGTTTTGGAATTTTTCTTATCTTGTGGAATAATTATT
>MDSZ01149574.1_pt1 | contig 22779 bp, 25 predicted proteins | sample 811201 | NCBI WGS metagenome assembly MDSZ01 (sample SAMN05326647, study PRJNA326480) | marine metagenome | isolation source: seawater | place: Indian Ocean: North | collected 2010 | reverse complement strand
CTCTAGTCTTTTTGCCCTTGTTGGGTGCTATCGCTGGATCAACCAGCTTGGTCATTGCTCGAAAGGCGGACGAGCCTTCTTCCTAGTGGGCGCTTCAGGGCTCGAACCAGCGACCCCTTGAATGTAAAGAATAGTTTACCTTATGTAAGAGATATCATACATTACGGCTCACTCCTCAGATATGGGCACACAAACATGTCAACCAAGGAAAAGAGCCTTCTGGCATCACTGGTTATTACCCTACTGGTCTTCGGTAATTTCTTTCTCAATACCCTAGAACTTGCACTTGCCGACGAGCCGATAGCTAACATTGGCACAAGCCTCATCAACGTTGTGATCTCGGTCATTATTCTAGAAATCATCGTCCAGAGTTTGCTCGCATCTCTAAGTAGTTCTCAAGGAGACGACGAAAGAGATCTGTTGATCGAACGTATATCCTTTCGCAACGGGTATGTTTGCTTGTCGGTTGGTATATGGATTTGGATTGGTCACACGACCATACCCAGTTGGTGGGTGTGGTTAGATGCAATACAAAGTCCTCTTCCAGAAGCTTTAGTTCCCGTCTTATTGCTCTTGCTCTTCGTTATCGCTGAAGTGACGGTGACGGTTACTCGGCTGTTTTATTACAGACGCGGCTTTTGACATGGCACCGACGTCCATTAAGAACAACATGCGGAGATTACGTTTCGATGCGAACGAAATGACACAGCAGGCTCTGGCCGAGCGCGTTGGAGTCACACGTCAGACGATCATCGCAATTGAAGGTGCCAAGTACTCTCCCAGCCTCGAACTCGCCTTCAAGATCGCTGATGTCTTCAGCGTGCCGTTCGAAAAGGTTTTCCAGTACAAGCCTTAACACGGCGCCCTGCGTCAGGATTCGCTCGCCCACCCACACACCTAATTCCTGCAGAGGTCAGGCTCTACATTGGCGCCAGAATCTTGAGGGCTCCGGGTATTGAGCGCACCTCAACAACCTCCGTTTTCGACGTTCGTAGATCCCCGTCTATTTCAAACCGCGGTCTTTCTCGGAACCGAAGTCGAAAAGCTTTGTCGCCTGTGATGGTCACTCGGTCGGATGAAATGTGACGGCCCTTTTCCGCTAAGCTGAATAGCCTCATGCGGGTGAAACCGCTCGCGTCGCCGATGCTGCAAGCGTGGAGCCAGCCATCATCTACGCGAGCATCGGGAGCGATAGGGAACCCACCCCCGAAGTACCTGCCGTTAGAGATTGTCAGCATCAGATGATGGAGCTCTCTCGCCTCGTGTCCGGGGGGCTCAACCCGTACATGAATCCCGGGGAACCTAAAAAGCTGCTGGAGAGCTGTGACTTTGTAGAGAGCTTCTCCTCGCAGGAAGCGAGCGCTCTTGGCGGCGTCAATGACGGCTATGTCGAAGCCGAACCCTACGAGGTTTAAAAAGTGTCGGTGCTCCCAGAGGTCGGGTTGGTGTTCAGGTGCACTTAGTGTGTCGACGCGCCCAACGTCTATACGTCGTATATGTCCTTCTGCCAACACGCGGACCGCACTTCGGGGGTCCTTTAGGCTGTACCCGAAATTGCGCCCGAAGTCGTTGCCCGTTCCGCTCGGCAGGATCCCCAGGGCCACATCGTCTCGGCCGCTCGCGACTAAGCGGTCAGCCACATTGCTCCACGTGCCATCACCACCGACGGCCACGATGACGTCGTACCCATCCTCCAGGGCTTGCTCGGCTATATCTCTCTCTTCGCCGGGACGAGTTGTTGAGGCGTAAGTGACGTCTTCGAGAGCTTCAGCCAGAAGCGAACGATACACGTCAGCCCGCTTCTCACCCCCCCCTCTTCCGGAAGCCGGGTTGAAAATGACGAAGTGACGACGACCGGTCAGAAGTTCACCATCTTGTCGAACGTTTGCAGTCCTTTGCTATACCACTCCTCGCGGAACGGGTAGGTGTTCACCTCATCAATCGTGAGGCCCTCCGTCATAGGGTGTTCGCTTAGAATGAGACTCCCCGTTTCTTCCTCGTGTTCTGCGTGCACAGCCTCCATGAGAATGTTGACCTTATACCGGTCCTCTGGGTCCACAGTAAAACACATGTAATTGTTGGCCGCCGGGCTTCGGTTGTGAGAGGTTACCACCATCTCGAGGACGGTGCTGCCTTCATCTTTCACGGTGACTTTCATCTCGGCTTCTGTTTCGGCAAACCTGATTTCTACGTCCTTCATGTAGTGGGGAAGGTGCCAGCGCTCGATAGCGTGAGCTCGTGATTCGGGGGTGGATGTGCCCACCATAAATGGGAAGAATGCTGCCTTGGGAAGCGGCCTGCCAGGCTCTACTCTCGGCGGAACAACTACGGCAAGCACGATTTCGTCGTACTCACCGACCATACTCTCGCTGAAGTGAAAGGCAGTGATCGCAAGAATGCTGCGCTCATGCTGAACTTCGAGTGGCTCAAGATGCGGCGGCAACAGCTTTCTAGCGTCCTCCGTCGACATCTCGAAATAGCCTCCGATACACATGTCGTAGCCGTAGTAGGTGTTCTCCGAATCGCTCATGTCTGAGATCTTTTAGTTGTAGGTTCAGCGGGGGCGCTTTCGCTTCGAGATTTACGGTTAATTCTCTTTACTGTGGCAAAAAGGAACGTGTCTAAGCTCCGGGGATATCTTGCACTGCTGCTTGTGTGCTTCCTGTACGCTGTATGCGATGTCGTGCAGCGGGTTGTCATCTCGCCGTTGGTTAAACTTTATCCTAAGGCTCGTATCCCTGTACTGGGCCGATGGATCAGAGCAATGGCGTATTTTGGTACTGCTCCGCTGCGCTCGGTAGGGGGCGCCTCTCTTCAGTTTCCGCCTCAAGTTGTTCCCTGCGCTCCCGGCAAGTTAATCCTAATGAACCACCAATCTGTCATAGACATCCTGTTGGTGGTGAAATCGGTTGCTTACGGCTACCCCCGCATTGTCACTCGGGCCCGCTACGGCCGCTTTATCCCGCTAATCTCGCACTTGGTCAGGCTCTATCAATACCCGACAGTGGACCCAACAGCAAACCCTAGGGAAGTCCTAAAAATGGCAAGGGCCATGTCACAAGAGGCTCGGGACTCGGATGTGCCTATAGCGATCTTCCCGGAAGGCACTAGAACTAAAGATGGAGAGATAGGCTCCTTCAGGAAGCGCGGCTTAGCGAAGGTTCTAAAGGGGCGCCCCTGGACAGTGTACGTTTTTGTTGTTGACGGGTACTGGGAGAAGTCCCACGTGAAAGACTTTCTAGCGGATTTATCCGCGCTGGACGGTCGAGTGGAGCATGCAGCCACTCTAGAGTGGACAGACCCCGACGCAGACCCCGGCCCTTTCATAACAAAAGTAAGAGACATCATGAGTGAGCGTCTGACCGAGATGCGATCCAACAGTACGCCTGCGCCGTGACGGGGGTAGCTGACGGGGGCTGGCCCGAGGCAGAGGGCCTCGCCGAACAACTAGCGTTACAGAGTGACGGTGCTGTCCGGCTTGTTTTGCTATATGGCTCGCGCCTGCTCAAAACTGCGCCCGACCAACACAGTGCCTTCGACTTCGTGGTAATCGTAGATGACTATAAAGGCTTTTATAAGGGGCTCGCAAAATGCCGCCAGCTTGGTCGTCCTTTAGCTTTGATGCAGGGACTAGCACGCATCCTCGCACCAAACGTAATTGCTTACGATGGGGGGAATGGCTCCCTAGCCATGGCCAAGTGTGCTGTCGTCTCTAAGGAAGATTTTGAGCAGGCGCTAGGACCCTCCCCGAAGGATCATTTTCTTCTTGGGCGCATGGTGCAGCGAATAGAGATTGTCTGGTCGCAGTCTTCGCTTGAAGACACATGGGTTAGGGGTGTTATAAACGGAGCCCACCGGGGAGTGCTTGAATGGATCGCCCCCTATCTTTCTGGTGATTTCAGCGCGGAAGACGTGGGGAGACGACTCTTAGAGGTCTGTTACCAGGGAGAGTGGAGGCCAGAATCTCAAGGCCGTGCTAGAACGGTCTTCGATGCTCAAGCCGGCCATTTCGCTCAAGCCCTAGATCCCGTCCTCAGCGCAGCCGCCGTGTCAGGAAAAGTGTTGGGCACCACCGAAGGACGTTATGCGCTGGCTGCTCCAGCTTCTGCAGCAGATCGAAGACGCTGGAGACGACACTTCCGCCGGTCGAAGCGGAGGGCGACGATGCGCTGGCTTAAGCATATGATGACCTTTGCCAAGTGGCTCCCGTACGTCGTGAGAAAGGCTGAACGCCATACTGGCCGATCCATCAAGCTCACATCGCTTGAAAAGAGGATGCCACTGATCTTCTTATGGCCTCGAGCAATACATTTTATGCTCACGAAAAGTAACCGAGGGGCCAGGCCATGATCTTCTGGAGCAGCATTAGCGAAAGACGAGAGTCTACATGGCTTTAGTGATCGTGGTTCTCGCGGGGATGTTTGCGTCTATGCCGGTCTATGCCTTGCTCGCCAAGAACAGGCACGACCCGCACGAGATAGAGAGCCGTGGGGGTTTCGTTTTTGGGGGGTTTGTCCGGAACTGGTTTTACTGGTTCATTGGTCCTATAGAGCGCGTATCGATCATAGCCGGGTTGCCACCAACCGCCTACAACGTCACAGGGGCTTTGTGTGGCTGCCTAGCTGGATACTGTTTTGGTACTGGGCAGGTCGGTATGGGGGGCTGGCTTGTTTTACTCGGGGGCGCAGCGGACGTTCTCGACGGCAGGGTAGCCCGGGCTCGTGGGCTTGCGAGCCAGAGAGGTGCTTTTCTTGATTCAACCCTAGACCGCTTCGCAGAAGTGGGGGTATTTGTAGGGCTCGCAGTGCTCTATATGGAGTCCGTCCCAGAGCTAGCGGTGGTGGTTGCTGCGCTTGGCGGGTCGCTGCTCGTCAGCTACACGAGGGCCCGTGGTGAAAGCTTGGGAGTAACGGCCAAGGTAGGTGTTATGCAGCGCGCCGAGCGGCTTTTACTCGTTGGGCTGGGGGCGGTGTTGGACCCGGGATTGACGTCTTGGCAGGGATGGCCCACCGGGGCCTTTCTTTTCTGGCTTCTTGCTCTCGTAGCCATCGGGACTCTAGGAACGGCTGTATATAGAACTGTATGGATTGCTCGTCGGCTCGACTAAAGAGTCTCCTGCCGAAGCTTGTCTAGATTGCACGTTTTTGCCCGGCACGAGTTGTAACACTGGGCCATCACCTGTATCGTGCAGCGTACCGAACTCTTCAGGACCATTAAGAGGTAACCCGCATGCAACGCACCGTCCGTGGCTTTGGCTTACTCTTTTCCGTACTTGCACTGGCTGCGATCCCCGTTTCCGCACAGGACGGAGTGGCCGGCACGTGGACAGTATCAATCTCTTCACCAGACGTTGGAACCATGGAGTCAGAATTCGTCTTTGAGCAAGACGGAACCGAGGTGTCTGGGACGGCTGAGCTTCAAATGCCCGTGGACGGGGTTGAGCTAAGTGACGGAGTATATGAGGACGGCGTCCTCTCGTTTCTTATGCATGTGGGGCTAGAGGGTCAGTGGTTCACTGTGGAGGTCGAAGCTGATGTCGACGGGGACGAGATGTCCGGGGAGTTCTACGTGCCTGACATGGGGATGGCTATGCCATTCACGGCGAAGAGGCAGGGCGGCTGACCTCTTTAAGTTAAGGTGTTCGCGGCGATGGGTCGCGGCACCTTTTTGGGCACGCTCTAACTCAATCGGCTCCTACGAACTCTGCTAGGAACTCGTTCGCAGGCCTCTGCTGGATTAAGGAGAGCGGGCCCTGCTGCACTACGCGACCGTTTTCGAGTGCGACAACCTGAGCCCCGAGGGCGGCCACGTCGCGCACGTCATGTGTTACGGTGATAGAGGGTCCCCGGAAGATGCGGAGCCGCTCCGCTAGAAATTTACGAAGCGTCCGACGAAGTGTTGCATCTAGGGCAGCGAGCGGTTCGTCAAGGAGAAGGAGTCCGGGTTCTAGCACGAGCGAGCGAGCAAGGGCTATGCGTTGTTTCTCCCCACCGGAAAGATGCTCCACGGAGCGTCGTGCAAGCGAGGCACAGTTTAGGTCCGACAGCATCTGCAGAGCGCGGCGGGAGCGCTCTGCAGGAGGCAGGCGGTTTTTCCCGGTGGAGAGACCAAACTCGACGTTTTCTAAGACTGTCAGATGTGGGAACAGAGCGAAGCCTTGAGGTACGTAGCCTATCCGACGTTCCTCTATAGGGACGCGGACGCCCGAACTTGTGTCCTCGAGGATCGTGTCACCGACGGTGATACGAGCATCGCGGAGGGCGAACACTCCCGCGATCGCACGAAGCACGCTGGTCTTTCCGCTACCGTTGGGTCCCACCAGGGCAATCGGCTGTGCATCGCCTTCGAAAGCGACGTCAAGATCAAGCTCCCCTCGACGCGCTCTTACCATGACTTGCCACGAGGTCATGCGTTGCCCCCTCGCATGAAATTTCTCAACGCCGGAAAAAAACGCAGAGTGACCAAGAGAAGGATGCCCACAGCAGCGAGCACGAGAGAAAACACGATTGCTAGGCGGACGTCAGATTCGAGTGCGTAGAAGATGGCGAGGGGCATGGTTTGCGTTCGGCCCGGCATGTTGCCCGCAAAGAGAAGGGTAGCCCCGAACTCTCCCAAGGCACGGGCCCAAGCAAGCGAGGCACCAACCAAAAGGCCGGGTAGTGCGATAGGCAATGCCACCCTCAAAAAGGCAACCGGGGGAGAGCCTCCGAGAGTTCCCGCTACGATCAGCATTTCTGGCCTAACCTCGCGAAAGGCGCTCGCACCAGCTTGAATGAAAAACGGGGCGGATACCACAATTTGCGCGAGTACAACGGAAATCTCCGTGAAGGGCAGAGCGATACCGACCGACCCGAGAGCAGGACCAAGAAGGCCCTCGCGCCCAAATGTTTGTAGCAGGGCTACTCCGACGACGGCGGGTGGTATGACGATAGGGAGGCCCATCAGAGCTTCGGTTACACGCGCTGTTTTTGAGCTAGAGGAGGCCAGCCACCAGGCTAGAGGAGTTCCGAGAACAACGGTGAGCGATAGGCTTGTCAGTGTTGTGCGAAGGCTGAGAAACAACGCCGACGCAAAAAGCGGGTGGGTGGCCCCCTCCAGCAGATCGCTCGCCGGGGTCGAGATCGCTAGCGCAAAAAAGGGAAGCAGCAATAGCCCCGCGAGGGTCACCCCAAATAGGACTCCTATGCCCGTTAGTGGCGACTGGCGCCAACTTCCACCCATCACGAAGCGCTCACGAAGCCGTGCCGCGCAAGAAGCTCTTGGGCCACTGGCGAAGAGAGAAACTCAAGAAACTGGGTAGCCTCCGCGCCGTGGGGAGCTTCGCTTGAGACCGCGACAGGGAAATCTGCAAGAACGTTCCAAGCGTCGGGGATCGGAAGAGTCAGGACTCCTTGAGAGGTGATAGCGTCGGGTCGGTAGACTAGTGCTGCGTCAGCTTCTCCGAGCTCTACTTTGGCACGAACCATACGAACATTGTTCTCCAGGGAAGTGATGCGCTCACTGACGACTGAGCCGAAAGAGGATCCTAAGTCAGCTGTTGCCCTCTCTAAGACCTCGAGCGTATAGAGCCCGATTGGAGAAAATTCATTGCCAAATACAATACGCGATGCCTTTGTCAGGTCCTGAAAGGTTTCGATCTCCGCGGGGTTTGCTATCGGGACGATCATAACAAGATCGGTTGACGCGAAGACTTTAGGAGAACGCATATAACCGTCGTCTACTAGATCCTGAAGATGTTTCTGGTTGGCCGAGGCAAAGAGGTCTACTGAAGCTCCTTGCTCAATTTGCAACCGGAGGACTTGGCTTCCCGCAAACGCCAGCTCAACTGCAATTGAAGGGTTCTGGGCCTCGAATTCAGAAGCGAGGGCCTGGAAGGAGTCGGTGAGCGAAGAGGCGGCAAAAATAGACAGCCGAGTTCGGCTGTCGACACTACCGGAACAGCCCAATAGCAGCGTGCTCAAAAGAAGAGCCCTTGTCGCCAGGTGTCGCATGTTCAAACCAAAGCGAACAGAGATATTTTCTTCACGTTAGACCTCGTTAGAGTCTTTTTCGCAGGGCGCCTCTACTGCTCGAAAATATAGGGGTGCAATTAGCCCATATCACTTTTGATATAAACCCCGGGAATTCATTCCCGCTTCTATCATCCAGACGTATATCACCCATCGATTACGTCTATACCTACTTGGTAGGGTCCCAGCATGACGCCTATACCTGCCTTACCCCATCACGACTCTACAGGTCATGATAAGAATCAAGGATCGCCGTTACCAAGCCACCAAAGAGCAGCAACCCAGCCCCAAACATGAAGGCGGCAAGTGTGTAGCTGAAAAGCTGAGTTAGGGGATCACGGTTACCAGTTATTAGCCCAATGAATCCAAGTAGACAAAATACAATCGCCACCCATTTCAGCGTCTTTTTCACGGGGCACCACCACCACGCCTATCCCTTATTATCTGGTAAAGCTTGAACGCGCAGTATACGAACAACGGCACCGCCAACCATAGCGGTATGACCATTATGAGACTCCATGCCCAACCAAAGACTTCGCCGGTAGTCATATCTATTCCTCCTAACGCTTATCACCGAAGAGGTGGTCGTGTAATAAGCTGAGAAGCAAAGGGATGCCGATGAGAAGCAGAAAGGTCACCAACGGCATCTCCACGAACCAAGTCCATAGACTACTCACAATCTGCATCCTGACCTTTTGATTTTCGCGAACCAAGAGCTGCACCAAGAGCGATACCTACCGCTAGCCAAACTGGTTCATCTGTGGCGACATAAAGTGCTACTCCTATCGCTGTGCCAATACCAACTCCAGCTCCAGTAGTCATATCCATTTCCCTCTTTTCAAAGCTTGGTGGTTGAACAAGCAGAACAGCGCTTATAAGTAGCGACTGCGGTGGCGTGGAAAAGGGGGTCTGGGGTACTGGGGGTCGGGCTACGGAGAAATCGTGTGTTGCCGCCGATGTGTGCCGACTCGTACCGGTACGGTTCCGGGGTCCGGCAGTGGCGGCGCGATCGTGATATCCGTCGCTTTTCTTGTCCGTGTGAGTCCCAGAGAGAGTCCCAGTACTGCGTAGTAGCCGGGCAACACAAAGCCCCCCAACCCAGAAAGAGTTGCAGGGCTTAGGTTTTCTCTCACTCCGGCGACTGGACTCGAACCAGTGACCCGCTGATTAACAGTCAGCTGCTCTACCAACTGAGCTACGCCGGATCATGTGTGCGTCGACGTTACGTGACGCGGGGCATAAATAAGGTTCTGAGCCGTGACAGTGTCAACCAGTTTTGTTGGAGTGACCCGCCCTGTTCGCTGCTCTTTCGCCACAATGATGACCTGCCATTGCCACAGGCTGACGCAACAAAGAGGCTTCTAGGCCCGGATCTAATTGCGCAACCGATCAAGTCGTTGGCCAGAACCAGGCCATCCCGCATGCATCAGCCTTAGGTTAGCACTTGCCTCGGACCCGCGCTCTAGCACCTTTCGACATCCGTCGGTGTTCAGTGTTTCTGAGATCCGCGGTATAGCAAGAGACCACAGCAAGAGGCGCGCATGATCGAGGACCTTCTCAGTCGCACTATCGAAAAGCGTCCGACAACCATGCGGTTCGAGGGCCGCACACTGTATCTCCTCGATGACACCGCGTTGTTGGAGGCTCAGTTATACGAAGGACGGGATCTCGAACTGACCGACGACCTGAAGTCCGCCCTACGTGACCAGATCTCCACTGATGAGATCACACCGGCCTACATCTGCTTTTTCTACGACGAAACGTTGGGCGACTTTCCTTATCTTGGGCTGCGCACTACAAACCAAGCCACGGGAGAAACGGACTACCCAGTGGAGCGTAATGCTGTGCGCGATGGGGGGTTCGTATGTTCTGTTGCAGGAAAGCGTCGCGGGAAGGGAAGCAGCCGAGAGGCGAGCCCGTACGCCGAGCTGCATGCCGGCATCAAGGTGGTCGTAGCCGAGAGTATAGAGCGTATCTATAACGAGAACTGTCAGAACCTTGGCGTGCTTACGACGAATGACTTCGGCATCATCAAAAGGATTGCGAACGGAGAAGAGATTTCCCTTTCTGAGTTCACCGAGGGCAAAGATGAGATCGCCCGCCAGATAATTGAGTATGGCGGACTCTTCGAATTCAACGTCGCTCGCCTCCAGGGTAAGGTTTCAGTCCCCCGAACCGCGGCCCAGAGCAACAACCCAGCGGATAGTACTGAGGCGGTGACGTCACGGCCGATGACTCTCGCAGAAAAGATTTTTGCGAGGCACCTAGTGACAGACGCTGCTGCGGGGGAGGCTGGTGTGAGCTGGGTTCAGCCGGGAGACGCAGGGTTTTTCCGCACCGACATCCGCTTCAGCCACGAGTACGTCACGCCCATGGCTTCAATTTTCTTTGAGGAAAAGGTCGGGCCTGATTCGAAGGTGGTCGATCGGGAGTCCATTCTTTTTTTCAGAGACCACCTGACTTTTCTCGACAAAGTCATGAGCCAAGAGCGTATAGAGCAGGGGTTGCTGGAGGTCGCCAATGAGTTGGAGGTGAAGCAACGAACTTTTGCTGAAAAGCAGGGGGTAAAGCTCTACGGTGAACAGATGGGACAAAAACTTGGATCTCAGGCGATATGCCATTCTAAAATCCTAGAGGAGTATGCCGAGCCGGGCATGTTGATCATCGGAACCGACTCTCATACTCCACATGCTGGCGCCATTGGTGCAGTTGCCTTTGGCGTAGGCACTACCGCCATCTTCAATTCGTGGATCACGAAGGATGTGAGGGTAAAGGTCCCTCAGTCGTTCAAGGTTGTGATCAGTGGTGAGCCAGCTCCGAACGTGACAGCAAAGGATTACATGCTTGAGATTTTGCGCCACCCTTACATCCGTGACGGCGAGGCAATCGGCCAGATCATCGAGTATGCGGGGCCGGCCGTCGAGGCGCTGAGCGTCGACGAGCGAGCGACTATGACAAACATGGCGGCCGAGGTCGGGGCATTCACCGGTATCATCGCTGCCGACCATAAATCGGTCGAATTTATGGTCAACGAACGTGGGATGCCCCGCCCGCGAGCCGAGGCACTGATCGAAGGCATGCAGTCCGATCCGGATGCGGAATATGTGAAAATCATTGAAATCGATGCTGCTACCATAAAGCCGATGGCGGCGTTGCCGAATGATCCAGGAAATGGCGTTTTTATCGACGAGCTTGGGGGTGAGCCGATCAGGATAGACATAGCCTACGCCGGGTCATGCACCGCCGGAAAAAAGGAAGACATGGATATGTATGCTCGTGTCTTCGCAGAAGCAGATGCATATGGTCTTAGGGTGCATCCAGATGTGCAGGTATTCATCCAGTGCGGGTCGACTGAGGTCCGCGAGTACTGTCGAGAGAAGGGCTACCTGGACCTCTTTCAGCGCATGGGGGCGGAGTTCATCGAGCCCGGGTGTGGAGCCTGTATCGCTGCGGGTCCGGGCGTAACCAGGGCTCCGGACGAAGTTTCGATCTCGTCTCAGAATCGAAATTTTCCTGGACGTTCTGGCCCCGGAAATCTCTACCTCGGATCGCCGTATTCGGTTGCCGCGAGCGCAGTCTGTGGTTACGTCACGAGCTGGAGTCCAGGCCAACCATTTGAGCCGACTCAGGCGAGAAAGCTATCTACGGTATAGGACTAGGATCGGGTTTTTGGGCTAGCAGTAAAGAGCCGAGTTAGGCGGCAGACTCGGCACTGTTGCCTGTGCCCTCGTCGTCCTCTAACCATTTTTTGGTCTAGGTTGGCGCTCAGTATGAGTGGGGGCGGATCCTTGCCGGTTGGGGTTCCTCGCTCTACGATCGCGCGTTCGACACGGACTTCAGGCAGGATTTCATCATGAGTACGATCAGATGTTTCCTTCAGCTCTCGCTAACGCTCCTGATCGCTGCTTGCGGTCCTGGAGGCGAGGCAAACAAGCCAGCAATCTCCGGTGGTTCGGATGGGGGGGACGCGGCAGAACGACTCAACCCGATGATCACTCTCCATGAGGGTGATCGTTCACTCTTCGGTCTCTATGCGCCGAGCATTCGACCACGAGGGCGGTTGAATGCTTCTTCTCCAGTGAAATCACCATCTGACCGAGCGGAGGAAGTGCTGGGCTTCGGCATGAGCGATTACGTATTCGATGGAAGCATGGAGGGCGGTGTAGAGAGAGGTCTCCCCGCCTTTCTTGAGCTCCGAGATGCGATGCAGGCGGCGGGTGCAGACGCGTCTAGCCACCCTTTTGTTGTGAAGATGGCCAAGCTGGAGAGTGAGGAGCAGGCCGTTGATGAGGTCGGTCTGCAGCTCGATGCTGGGGTCAGCGGAATCATGTTCGTCGAAGTTGAAAGCGCAGAGGAAGTACGTTGGGGCCTCAGGGCGATGCGGTATAGCGATGATGACGGTACGCGTCGGAATGGGGTTGGGTCGGCTCCCGGTTACTGGGGTGTAACAGAGGCTGAGTACCGGGAGAAGGCTGATCTTTGGCCCTTGGATCCAAATGGGGAGCTAGTAAGCTGGGTGATTGTTGAGAGCCATGAGGGTCTCGCTAATGTCCGAGAGATCGCTGCTGTACCGGGTGTCGGTGTGCTTTGGCCGGGGGCCGGAACGCTCCGGGGGCTATTCTCTACTGTCGGTGACGACGGGGAGCGCGTCTTGGATCACGAAGGTTGGGAGAACGCGATACAGTCTGTTTTGTCGGCCTGCAAAGAGTTTGACGTCCCTTGTGGGTATCCGGCTAACTCTAGTGATATTGAGATGCGCCTAGATCAAGGCTTCAGTGTCTTCGTGATGGGCTGGGGAGAGAGCGGATTCGAGACGGTGGAGATTGGCCGCCAGCTAGCGGGTCGTTGATCATTTTCAACGGATTGGTAGACCGCGTTGTTGAGGTTCGTGTTCCATGGGCCTTTTGGCTGCTCGGATCATTGGGTAGAGCAGGCGGTGGAGCCAGAAGCCTGTGACAGTTTTTGTGGTCGGCGCAGGTGGCGCGCTTGGAGCGATCTCGCGCTACTACGTTTCTGCTTGGACAAGCACGGTGGCTGGGGATGCTTTGCCCTGGGGAACCTTCACGGTGAACGTGGTGGGCTCATTCGCCCTAGGATTGCTGTTGGTGTGGCTGCAGACAGTTGCTCCAAATGATGAGGTTCGGCAGTTCGCGGCGGTCGGAGTTCTTGGTTCGTTTACTACCTTCAGCACGTTTAGTCACGAGGCGGTCGCTTTAGCTCGGGCCGGAGAAGCCCTTCGAGCGAGCAGCTATGTGCTGGGCTCGGTGGCTTTCGGGGTTGTCGCCGTCATTCTCGGGGTGAGCCTCGCGACGGCGCTCGTCGAGGGACGTGGCTGATTGATCATGAGCGGAGGAAGGCCTAGGTGACGAGGAAGGGCGCACTGTTAGTGGGGGTGGCAGCATCTATAACTGTGAATGGCTGTGAGGCGCACACGGAAACGAAAGACGTCAATCAGTTGTCCAGAGAGGCTTATTCGGAGCGTATGAGCGAAGAGGAAAACCACCTGACTCAAACGGCGGACCCCTTCGGCTTAGAAGCAGGCGACTGCTTCGATGATACCGCGATGGGCATAAACGAGGTCACTGAGGTCCCAGAAGTGCCATGCTTGTTGCCACACGACAACGAAGTTTATGCGATTTTTGAGCTTCCTTCGGGTGCCTTTCCCGGGGACGAAGAGGTTGAGGCTTCGGCTACCTTAGGCTGCTACGAATTATTTTCTGAAGCGATTGGCAGAAGCTACGAAGAATCAGAGCTTGATTTCCTAGCGATGCACCCAACAGAGGCCTCGTGGACGCAAATCAGCGACAGAGAGGTGGTTTGCCTCGCGTACCACATGGAGTATCAAAAGCTGACCGGGTCGGTCCTCGGTAGTGGCCGATAGGTTTATTAGTGGTCGCTGCAGGACTCGAACCTGCGACATCTACGATGTGAACGTAGCGCTCTACCAGCTGAGCTAAGCGACCTTAGCTGCGATTGAAGCCCAAGTCCTCGCCTCGGACCTCAACCGCATACCCCTACGGGGACTCGAACCCCGGTCTTCGCCGTGAGAGGGCGATATCCTAGGCCACTAGACGATAGGGGCAAAACAAGCTTTCATTTCTGAAGGGCCAAAATACTATACGAGGCGTTCGGGCGGCTCAACCCCCATCAACGTTTCTGTAAACGTATGTGTCCCAGGGCGTACAGAAGTGAGTAGGCGTCGTCATAATCACAGAAAGAACCTTGGCGATTGCTCCAGTTGGTTCGAATTCAGGGGGTTGTTGGATGGCAGTGTCGGAGAAAGCCAAGAAGCTCAATAAAGAGTCGGTCCGCGGTTGGCTTGAAAATCGTAAGGGCTGGAAGAGGCAGGCCAACAGATTGACGAAAGATTTTGTCTTTACGCGCTTCCGTGACTCAATCGTTTTCGTAAATCGGGTGGCGACCATAGCAGACAGCTGTAAGCACCATCCGGACATGGATGTTCGTGGCGGGACGGTGACCTTGTCTCTTTCGACGGAAGAGGTGGGAGGTATAACCGAAAAAGACATAGGGTTGGCAGAGCAGATCGACTTTGCCACATCATGGCAGGGCGGCCGCTGAGAACACGGTAAGCAGCCAGAGCTTCTCCCAAGGGCGTTCCCTCTCAGTGTTTACGAAGCGTTAAGATTCAGAATATCGCCCAGAGTATCGATAAAGAAATCTGGGTTTTCTACGCTTAGGGCGCTTCGGTCTACCCCTCCCCAGGTCACAGCAGCCGTTCTTGTGCCGGCAGATCGTCCAGCGCGGATATCATGAGGGGAGTCTCCCACAAAGAGAACAGAAGAAGGCTCGTCGGAGAGCCCCAAGGCCTCGAGTGCCTTGAAAACTGCTTCGGGGTGGGGCTTAGGCTGCTCCACTTCATTCCCAAAGACTACGAACTCGATTTCGTTAACCAGGCCACAGGCTTCTATTGTTCGACACCCTATGCGGTGCCCTTTACTGGTCACGATTCCAACACGGGAGCCTTGTTTCCGTAGAGCACGGAGGGTCGATGCCGCCCCTGCGAAGGGCTTCACCATCGCGTCGTGGACCTTGTCTTGGTAGGAAACGAACGTGTCCAGCATGGCCAAGCGTTCTTCTTCAGACCGAGCGTAGTCGCTCATTTGGAGGGGAAGTGGGCGGCCCATTGAGGCCATAAAGGCGTCGATGGGTGGCTGCTTTTCTAGGTGCACGCTCATTGCATGTCGGAAGCAACGCAGGGTCAGGTCGAGAGTGTCGGCCAGGGTTCCGTCGAGATCGAAGAGAACTCCTTTCCAGATGGTCATGCTGACCCGAGAAAGCTCAAGATCAGCTCGAAAACTCTGCCGTCCTTCAACAGTCCCGTATGGGTTGTGCAACACAGCCGATAGTCTTCAACCCCTGGGAGCGTAGCGCTCGATCCTGGAATGATGTGCGTGTCTATCAGTGTTCGGATCGTTCTAGACTCAACGCCTAACGGTGTCGGCTGAAGGGTGTTTAGCGAGTCGAGGAAATTGCTCCCGGGTAGCATCTCTGGCCGACTCTTTCCGAAGGCGAGATAAGCCGACAGGGTTCCTCTGTGGGGTGTGCCAAGAAAGACTGCTCGACGTATGGAGTGGTCCGGCTGTGTTAGGATGTACCAGCGAGCAGCAAGACCGCCCATTGAGTGCGCCAGCACGTCGACTTCTTTGGATCCGGTCCGCTCTAACATGGCTGCGACGGCGAGATCGAGCTCGACAGCGTGCTCTCGGTTACTTCCTACGGGGTCTGAAAACGAAATGGCCCCTACGCGATCTTCTGCCCACCCAGCCTGCAGAAGCCGGGTGCGGATAAGCTGGAGATCACTATCGCTGTCAAGCCAGCCTGGCACCAGGATTACCGGCACCTGAGCATCGGAGGGTGCCGCGAGAGCTCCGCCGGCGACGAGCAACAGAAAAACAAGCTTAGGGGCCGATCGAAGAGGCGGACTCATGGTGTTCGGCGGATCACGGACGCTATCGTGTCAACCGCATACTCCGCTTGAGTCTCGGTGAGAGAAGCCGATGGAGTCAGCTCCAGCACGTGGCCGTGGTCTCCGCCGGGCAGTAGGATTAGTCCTTCTGTCAGCGCCTCTTCTGCGATGCGCGCTCCACGGCCCCGAGCAGGTGAGATCCCATCTTCCTCGACGAATTCGATTCCTAACAAGAGTCCTAAGCCTCGAATGTCACCGATACCGACAACGCCAACGAGTTGCTCACGTAATCCTTCGAGCAAGTTTTTACCCATACGGCTTGCTTGGTTGGGGATTTCTTGGAGCTGGATCGCATCTAGAACCGCGGCCGCCACCGTGCAAGAGAGTGGATGACCCAGAAAGGTGCTGGTGTGGATCGCCTCTCCGGTGCTGGGCGGCCACGCGTCCATAATGTGAGACGGAGCTAAGCAGGCCGAGATAGGAAGGCCTCCGCCCAGCGCTTTTCCCACCACTACGATGTCCGGTTCAAGGCCTAATAGAGACGAGGCGAACGGGGCCCCACACCGGCCCATCCCTGTCATGATTTCGTCAGCGATTAAAAGTACGCCGCTTTCTGCCGCGATTTGGGAAAGCTTCCTCATAAACCCATCGGGCGGGATCCGGACGCCCCCGCGGGCCTGGACGGGCTCGATGATGATCGAGCCGATCGGGTCGCCGTTTGGTGCACCTTCAAGCAGCGCTAGACCGACGGCTTCAAGCGAAGCTTGTCCGTGGGGCGAAGAGTCTCTGAGGGGGTCGGGGAAAGGGGCGAAGGACACTCCCCCGTACAGTTTTTCCTCGAAGAACGAACGGAAATGAGGTCTCGGCGTTGCCGAGAGTGACCCAGCGGTGAGTCCGTGGTAGGCTCCCTGAAAGGCAATTACGCCCGGACGCCCGCTCGCCAGGGCGGCCGTCTTCAGAGCTGCTTCCACCGCTTCTGAGCCTCCAGTAGACAAAATAACTTTGGCATCCGGCCAAGGGCTGAAGCGTGCCAGCTTCTCTAGGAGGGTAAGCTTAGGCTCGGGTGGGTGAATATCACCCATACCATGAATGAAAGATGCAGCCTCATTCATGCTGGAGAGCACCGATTCGTGTGCATGCCCAAGCAATGCAACTCCGAATGCGGATGTTAGGTCGATGTAGATGTTTCCGTCTACGTCCAAAACGTTAGAGCCAACCGCTTCCCTCCAAAAGACAGGCCATTCTGGGCCGACGAATGTGACGTTGCGAGATTCGACGTTGTGAAGCCGGGCCCCCATAGTGGCCGAGATCGGTCCCGGAGGTCGGACGCGAAGGAGAGGTAGGTCACTACCGGATATGGGGGTGGCTTTAGTCATGTGCGATGGAGTGCTCTAGAGGACCAGTCCTCTTCTGTCCCGAGTCCGGTTAGTTCTCAGAGAGCGTAGCCTCTGCCTTCATGCCCATAGCGTGATATCCCTTGTCCACGTGCAGCGTTTCTCCGGTTATGCCCGAGGCAAGCGGTGAGCAGAGGAATGTCGCGGCCATACCCACCTCTTCTGCCGTGTTTGCTTCGGGGAGCGCCGCGTTCTCCTCATAGTACTCGACCATCCTCTGAATAGTGCCTATAGCCTTAGCTGCGCGACTGGCGAGGGGTCCTGCACTGATAGTGTTCACGCGCACCCCATAACGTCGGCCAGCTTCAAAGGCGAGCGTTCGCGTGTCGCCTTCGAGGGCCGCTTTCGCTGAGCTCATACCACCTCCGTAGCCAGGAATTACACGCTCGGCTGCGAGGTAAGAGAGTGAAACCACCGCACCGTCAGGGCGCATTAGGGGGCCGAATCTCTGCACCATACTGACCAACGAGTAGGCGCTAGCGCTGAGGGCTGCTAGGTAGCCGGCTCGACTGGTGTCGATGAGCGCGTTCTGAACCTCAGGACCGTTAGCGAGCGAGTGAACCACGATGTCGAGGCAATCCTCGCCGAAGTCTCGACGAAGCGCGTTAGCGACACCTTGGATCGTGTATCCCTCTAGGTCGACGTAACGCTTGTCTCCCCTCACCTCCTCGGGAACGTCATCGGGGGTGTCAAAGACTGCGTCGAGGGGGTAGATGCGCTCAAGCTCAAGCTCACCGCCTCCTGGAAGTGACATATCGAGCTTTCCGCGCTCTAGGCTCTTCGTGAAGATTCTCATAGTAGGAGGCCACGTTCCAACACAAACGGACGCCCCCGCCTGAGCAAGTGAGCGAACAATCGCCCATCCGTAGCCTTTGTCGTCGGCAATCCCGGCAACTAGCGCGCTCTTGCCTGACAGATCGATTGGAAGCATGTAACGACTCCTCATAGGTGACAACGGGAAAAAGGTAGGAGATCAGGTGGCCTCAGCCGACCCCCTTCGGCCTGCGGCCCAAAAGAGAACTCCAGCGGTTAGGGTCAGGGCCGCTATCCCACCTGTCGCACCCCCGGCTTCAACGGCCCAAGCCCAGATTGGGAGGACGAACGCTATTGCCGCAGCTGCAAGAACCGGAGTGTATCCACTTCGGTCCGCGTACAGGTATGCTGCTATGGCCACGCCTGAAACCATCAGAGTAGCGAGGCCGGGACCTTGATTGAGGGTTTCTCGAGCAGTTGCCATCCCTAGCGGGATCCACCCGAGCACTTCTAGGGCAAGCAGGTACTGGAGACCGCCGCGATCGGCAGGTGTTGTTTCTACTGCTAACCCGCAGACCGTAAGTCCTACCGCGAGAGCCCACCAGGCGTCTAGCGCCAGCATTGGGTCCTCCATCCCTAGGGGACCGGTAGCCGTGAGGGTAACGAGAACAAAGCCTGCCCCCATTGATGTGATGAATGCATTGAGAGCCCAGTCTTTTCCGCCGTATTCTGGGCCTGCAGAAAGAAGGCGACCTAAGATCAAAGTCGCCAGAAGAAGTACGCCGTCCAAGACCCAAATGATCGAGTCGCCGGACAGTGGTGTCGAGCGATCTAAGAAGATTGCTAGGAAGCCTAAGCCCGCTGCAAAGTGAATCCCTGGAAGAAGTGCGTTACGACTCTTTATCGACCTCCAAACAAGGGCCGCAGGAGCAACGAGAGCTGAGCCCCCGAATATCGTTGCCTGCAATGACTGGTCAGCCCAAGCCCGCTCCGACCAAACGTATGCGGTCAGGAGAAGCCCGACTCCGGCCAACTGGAGAGCAAAAGAGCTTGGAGCCCAGCGGCCTCGGACCTCAAGTGTGATGCCGCCCGCAGTTACTGCGACTCCAGTTCCAGCCAGCGTGATGGTACGACCCACATCATCTAGAGTTGGCCAGGCCCACTCAAGGAATACACCGCCCGCAATCAGCAGGACGGCGGCGCCAGATGTCGCTAGCACGTATTGGCTTATGCGAGCGGTTGCCGCGAGGTCATGCTTGCTTTCGGCGGAGCGCAGCCGGTCAGCGGTCTCTTGATCTATAATCGACGCAGTCGTCCACCGCTCAATAGCCTCCAAAACTGCGTTCTGTCGGATGCTCACATCTAGGACGCCGCGAGAAATTCAATCACAAGTCCACCAGAGGGTATGCTGGCCTCGCGGTTCTGAATCCGCCAGCCCCGGCGCAAACTGACAAGCACGTGGCTGCGCTGGGAAATGATCAGCACCTTCTCATTCACCAAGAGATCCGCCGTGCTCCTTAAGTCGGGCCAGGTATTGCTCGAAGCTAAGAACCTCGACCCCGAGCTTCTGGGCCTTCACTAGTTTTGACCCTGCTTTTTCACCTGCGACTACAAACCCTGTTTTTTTGGAAACCGAGCCAGAAGTCTTGCCTCCAATAGAACGCCAAGCGGTTTCGGCGATGACTCTCGGTACCGGGATTGCTCCTGTGAAGACAGCAGTGCCGAGATCGGGAAGGTCAATACTGGGTGCAATCTCCATGGTTGTTGGTGTTACGCCTCTCCTGAGAATCTCTTCGACAGCTGCGCGGCTTTGCTCGTTTGCAAAAAAGCTGGTTATTGCTTCAGACATGCGTGGGCCGATTCCGTCGATTTCGACTAAGGCTTCAGAGCTAGCGGTTCGGACATCGCTGAATGATCCGAAGTGTTCAGCCAAGGCTCTGGCCACAGTAACGCCAACTTCCGGAATTCCTAGTGCGACCAGAAACCGCTCGAGATCGGGCGAGCGTTTTGAGTCGATGGCGTCGACGAGGGCGTCAGCGGATGTTTGGCCAAAGCCCTCGAACTCAACTAGCTGTGAGGGTGTCAGGTCGAACAGTTCACCGAGTTGGCTCACGAGTCCTTTGTCGACCAAAAGGTTAGCGGTCTCTTCTCCAAGCCCCTCTATGTCGAGACATGATCGGGAGCCAAAGTGAACGATTCTTGCTTTTAGCTGGGCGGGACAGCCAAAGCGGTTGGGGCAGATAGTTCGGGGCCCCTCTTGGTAGACCTCGCTGTCACACACAGGGCACCTGCTGGGCATCTCGAAGGGCTCCGCCCGATCATGCTGGTGCTCAACCACTTCAACTACTTGGGGAATGACGTCGCCCGCCCGCTGAATTCGCACGGTGTCCCCTTCCCTCAAATCTTTCCTTCTAAGTTCATCGCGATTGTGGAGTGATGCTCGTGAGACCGTTACTCCACCGACAACCACCGGGCGCAGCCAAGCGACCGGTGTTAGAACCCCGGTTCGCCCGACCTGGATATCTATCTTCTCGATGACGGTAATTTCCTGTCTCGGAGCGAACTTCATCGCCATCGCCCAACGAGGATGGTGCGAAGTAGCCCCCATGGCGCGGCGGGCAGCGAGGTCGTCGAGCTTGATCACGACTCCGTCGATTTCGAAGTCTAGGTCGTCGCGTCTCTCGTTGTAGTCTGCATGGTAGGCCAGAACCTCATCGACCGTAGTAGCCGTGCGGATTCGCTCTGGGACACGAAAACCCCATTCTCGGATAGCGTCTACTCCGGCTCGGTCCGACTCGAAGGCAGCTCCTTTAACTGCCAGCACATCGTATACAAGAACATCTAGCTTCCGGGATGCCGTCACACGAGAGTCAAGCTGGCGGATCGATCCAGCAGCCGAATTCCGAGGTGATGCGTAGGGCTCGGCACCAGAGGCTGCGAGGCGGGCGTTAAAGTCAGCGAAGTCTGATATGTACATCAGGACCTCCCCGCGCAGGGCAAGGAGCTCGGGAGCTGGGCGTGTCTCAGTCAGAAGGCGAAGCGGTACTGTCGGGATTGTGCGAATGTTCTTAGTGACGTCCTCCCCTTGTTGTCCATTGCCGCGAGTCACGGCACGAGTGAGCACACCATTTTCGTAAACGAGCTCAATCGATGCGCCGTCCAGCTTTGGCTCAAGGATGTAGCGGCTCTCCACGCCTTCGCCGAGTGCTTTTCGAACACGCTCATCAAAACGGATAAAGTCCTCGGCTTTCTCCGATGAGTCGAGTGAAAGGAGCGGGGCGACGTGGTCTACCGTCTTGAACTTGTCTTGTGGTGGTGCTCCGATGCGCTTTGTTGGTGAGGCTGGGGACTCAAGCGCTGGGTATGTGTCCTCTAGCTTCTGCAATTTCCGGAAGAGTCGGTCGTACTCGACATCTCCGATCTCTGGGCGTGCTTCCTGGTAATAGAGTCGAGAGTGACGCCTCAACTCCGAGCGGAGGGTGCGTGCCTCATCAAGAATTCTTGGCGGAATGTCGTTCTTGGCGTCAGTCACGGGCGTTCGGAATAGTGTTTCTCTGGCGCGCGCAACGTTTCTTGAGCGCTAATAAATATCACCTTTTTGGGGGCTGAGTTACACCGAAAGAAAACCGCGGCAGGTTGAATGGTTTGCGAAGCCGCCGTGGCGCAATGCTGGCCGCTCCGTGATCTTGTCGGCTCTCTCCGCCATTCAAGATGGCGGAAACGAAAGGGGTAAACGGAGGAAAATATGAAGAGGCATCATCCGCTGCGGTTGCTACTGGGCGCGCTTGCCGCAGTTCTGGTCTCAAGCGCCGGGCTCGCTGGGCAACAGCCCGGAATGGAAGAAACAACCCCGCGTGGTGCAGATGAGGGAGACGGTCCCCACGAGCGGCTGATCCTAAGAGGTGGAACTTATATCGACGGTGCGGGCGGGCCGCCTCTCGGTCCTGTCGACATCGTGGTTGAGAACGACCGGATTGTTGAGATCCGAGCGGTAGGCTTTCCAATGGCGCCGATCAATGAGAGCCGACGACCTGATGGCGCGACAAGAGAGATTGATGTGTCCGGCATGTACATTTTGCCGGGACTTGTGGACATGCACGCGCACACTGGGGGTGCCGGAAAGGCTCCTCAGGCGGAGTACGTACACAAGCTTTGGATGGGCAATGGTATCACCACCTCAAGAGGTGTCGGGCACGGCCCGATGATGTGGGCGCTTGAGCAGAAGGCTCTTTCCGAGCGAAACGAGATTGTAGCGCCTCGTATGTTCACATATGCTCGGCCGGGTGAGGCGTGGGACCGCGGAGCGGTTGATTCAGCTGAAAAGGCCAGAGAGTGGGTTCGCTGGGCGGCCAATGTGGATGTGGACGGCGCACGCATAGATGGTCTCAAGCTGACCTCGTATCCGCCAGCGATTATGGAGGCTCTAATTGATGAGGCCCATCAGCATGGACTGGGTACGGTAGCCCATTTGGCGCAAACTGGTGTTGCGCGGATGAATGCTCTCGACGCCGCCGAGCTCGGTCTCGATATGATGACCCATTATTACGGGCTTTTCGAGGCTCTTTTCGATGGTCGTACAATCCAGGACTATCCGGCTGATTACAATTATCAGAACGAGCAGCACCGCTTCGGCCAGGTCGGCCGCTTGTGGAACCAGTCAGCCGAACCCGGATCTGAAGCCTGGAATGAGTTGATT